>JABLTO010096876.1_pt1 | contig 13007 bp, 14 predicted proteins | sample 7160091 | NCBI WGS metagenome assembly JABLTO01 (sample SAMN14651225, study PRJNA627086) | human gut metagenome | isolation source: feces | host: Homo sapiens
AAGAAAGCCTACAAGCGCTGCGATCTTTCATCAGACAAGGAGCGCTTAAGAATCCTGACAGATAACTTTTGTGGCTTTGGGTATAAAGCTGGATTCCATCGCATTGAGCAGTCGCCTGACATATTCGCTGACCTGTGCGTCTGCCGAGCTTGCTTGCTGTAAATACAGATTCAGTGTTTCACTGATCTTCTCCAGCATGAATACAATAAAGCTATTTGCGCTGCCTTCGTTGTGGCATTTTGAAATCGCCTCGTAGTATTCCAACTGAAACGCATGTATCCGACTTTCTATCGGCATATATTGAAAAACGCGGTTCCACTCGCAGAGCAGGCTTGTCTGCCAAAGCCGCGCCATGCGTCCGTTCCCATCCGCAAACGGGTGGATGAACACAAACTCATAATGAAATACCGAGGAAAGAATGAGCGGATGCACATCCTTTCTTGCCTGCTTCATCCATGAAAACAAATCATCCATCAGGACAGAAACGCGCATTGCGGGCGGAGCCATAAAAATACACCGGCCGCCGTCAAAAACACCTTCCTCTCCGCGACGGAACTGTCCGCTTTCATCGACGGTGAGGTAGGTCATGACGCCGCGAAGGCGTTTCAGCTCATCAATAGAAAATGGGTCGAATTTGCCAAGTTCGCCATAGACCCTGTATGCATTCTTGACCTCTTGGATTTCCTTTACCGGGCCGATGACGGTTTTGCCGTCGATAACGCCGCGAACAGCATCGATAGACAGTGAGTTTGCTTCTATGGCCAGCGATGAATGGATGGAACGGATCCGGTTGTTGCGCCGCAGGCATGGTTTCGCATCAAGGCTTTGATAGCGATCAAGCCTGCCAATCTTTTCCGTGATCTCCGAAACAAGCTTGACCATGTGATTGGTTATAGCAAACGGGGCTGATAACTTGCCATGCTCTCCACCTCTTTCTATGCTTTATTATACCCAAAAGTCATAACGCTCTGCAACATCTTGTGTATTATCTTGCGTATTTCCTTGCTTACGAGCAGAAATGAGCTAACATGAAGAATTGGAGGAGAGCATGGCAATCCGGTATACGTCTTAGTAATTCGAATAGTTGTTCACTATAGCACCTCCAGCAGACTCATCACCTCGATCCAGCTATCCAGCTCGGCTGCGGGCGCAGACCAGAGCCTTATCGAAATGATGTTCAGCGCCTGCTGCCGAAGCCGGTAATACTGCCTGTCTGAGATGTGCAGCTTGGAGCATATCTCGACTACCATAAGCCGCTCTGGGGCGATATAGGTCAGATAGATGATGTTGTAGAGCATATCGCCGTTCTGCGGCTTGTCGCGCAGTATGGAGACTGCCTCGTTCAGCCTGTCCATCATGCTGCGGGAGAGCCGCATGCTCTGAATGCGATTCTCCAGCCGGTAATTATCCAAATCAATCTCCGAGTTCACCAGGTTGATGAGCGTGTCAAGGTCGTGCAGCGGCGCGTCAAGCTCCTCGGCAATTGTGTCGGGGAAGCATTGCAGCATCCATCGGATATCGCGGTAGCTCCGAAGCAGGAGCAGCGTGTTATGGTGCATATTGCGGCGCTTTTCTTTATCGGCCTTGCGAACCGCCTCGTTTTGGATCGCGTCGTCCTCGATAAGCCCACGCTTGGCCAGCATCTCGACAAAGGCGTGGGACTGCATGGAGAGTTGGCTTTCCTGCTGGGCATAGATATCCCTTGCTGGGGCGTTCTGTACGTCTTGCTTTTTCATTTGGGTATCCCTCCTTGGATATGTCGTTATGGCCAGGCGCATTGCCGTGGCCGGGGAGGGCTGAGATCCTGTATCCTGCGTTCCCTGTATATACTACCCGCGCAGTCATTTGTACTCTTTGGGAGAGAAGAATACGCGCGCGTATTATATGGGGTAAAAACTGCAACACGATCAACAGCCGGGTGACTTTGAGAGGGACACCCATCGTTGAGGTTGCCAAGCTCGATCCTATTGCTGAACCGGAGCGTATACAGGTTGATTCGCTCATGGTCAGAGCTTGAGTAATGCGTTTTTTGCCCCATAAAACGTATTTCGTTCAAAACACGCATTATGACGGCGTCGGTTGGGGCTTCCACCGGGCCAACGTCCGCCGGATAGAGATGGTTGAATATGAGGCAGCCATAGGAGCCGGGGAGCTTATAAAGCGAAAAGGTATCCGCATACTTTTTAAGGAAGCGCCAGACTTTGGTTTTCTCCCAACCCCAGCGTGCGCCAAGGCTTTCAAGCGTGAGTATCGGTTTACCGCGCATAATTTGAATGGTTGGCGCCAATCTCGAGAATGCGTTATAACGGTCTCCCCATACAGTGTGGCACCAGAGGTCAAGCCATGCGTCAGATTCGCCAAAGCGGTATCCCTGTCGGACAAGCCTTTCTGTGACGTCTCGCGGAATGCAAAGGAAGCCGTAGCCTTCGGTGGTGTAGATGGCGCCAGTGGGACAGGTATCGCCGCTACATTCCATGATCCAGTCGTTGATGGTATAGGTGAGCTTCTTCGTTTGTGTGTTGAGCGAGCAGGTGATGAAGCCCATCTCCACAAGCCGCTCCATGACGTTGAGCGCCTGCTTGCGATCCTTGACGCCGAGTATGCTTTTCAGTCCTACGATGCCGCCGACCCAAGAGCCAGTGTTGACATCGTTTGTGTAACCACAGTACCGGGCTTTGCCTGGACGGAACGCCGCACGGGAAGCAAGCCGGAGGAATGAACCCATTAACCCCTTGCCTGCAGGTATGTGGGCGCGCGGCAGCTTGACCCACTTGTAGGTAAAGAGGCATTTCATAGCGCATATCTCCCATCCGATAGAAAAAAGGGAAATGCTCATCACATCTCCCTTTTTACAGTCCGCAGTATATGGTATAATCCAAGTGTAAGGCGTGTCCCGAATTGTGGTTATTGTCTTGATGCCATCATTCCACGTTGCTTCTGCTAAGATTTTGCTAATCGCCTGGTTTGAAACAACAGTTTATGCAGTGGTATGCAATGATACGGCATTACAAACAATTCACCCATTTTTCTGATTTTTTTGATGATGGGCAACATCACAAGGCATCATAGATAATGCGGTAAAAAACGTCTTGGCGACCTCCTAAGCGAAAGGCCGCGCGTTCGAATCGCGCCGGGGACGCCAGAAAGCCCGATAAAGTCTAACTTTTTCGGGCTTTTCCTTTCTACTGCGCATCGCGGCGCGGAGGTACAGGGAAAAACGGCGGCTTGCTATGCCTATAAACTTTGCGTTGCCCGGCTGAAACTGATAGCTGCGCCCCATAAAATCGCGCAGGAGCGCTGGGTCTCTGTCGTACCATATTGCGGATATAACGGTGCGTATGCTCAGCTCTATGCTGTCGGGGTTGATGCCGTAGCGCCGCGCTATCTCGGGGCAAAGCTTGGTGGTGACGCCGTTCAAAAGGTAGCTGTCCTGCATCGATATGACTATTGCGCATACAAGATACTTGTAACCGAATAGAGCGAAAATACGGATAAAGAAACGATCGAGCGTGTTCTTGCCGATCAGATTTCGGTAGATCTTATCAAAACTAACTCCGTTGACGCTTGAATGAAATGAGAACGGGAAATGCTCTGCATAATGAATTTGAGAGATTTGTTCCATAGTGCATAATGGAAACAAATCTCTCATTTTATACTATCAGCCGAAATTCACAATATTACTTTGCTTTTATGCCGCACTATTTTGCCATATCGATTTCGGCGGCATATTTGCGGGACATCTTGTGAGCCGCATAGAAGCATATTATGGATATTACAGATATTGCAATACATGCTGCCCAGCCAAGGGTATACGCACCTGTAATATCGAATACGCCTGCGACCATAAGGCCGCCCAATGACATACCTGCCTGCAGGGGGCTCTGAGTCAAGCCGCGCATCATATTAAAGCTTTTCGTACCGAATGTGGCGCTTATGATGAGGGGCGCGGAGACTGTGCCAACGCCGGCAGCAAAGGAATAAAGAATTATATACACATAAAATAGATTCTTTTCACCGTGGGCGCCGGCAATGGCGGCAATAAAGGCCAACGCAAAGGCTACAAAAGCGATGGAGGAGGACTTGATACTGCCGAATTTGTCGTGCAGGGCGCCGAGAAGTATTTTGCCAAATATGCCCATCAACGATGAAAGACCTATAACGCTTGCCGCAAATTCTGATCCGTATATGTCTGAAATATAGGGATTCATCTGACGCATGGGCGCAGAGCACACAAGGCCCATCCCGAAGAAGCCTATCATGAATATCCAGAAGAAAGCCTTGTTTTTGACATCGTTAGGAGATATTTCAACATTTCCCTCATTGGAGATGAGAGCTTTTTTCTTATCTTTCTCTTTTTCTTCCCAATCCGCTCCGAAAGGCTTCTTACCCATTTCTTCAGGAGTAGCCCGGAGAAGGAAAAATACTACCGGGCAAGCAATGGCTATGATTATTATACCAACGTAGCGGTAGGCTATCCTCCAACCGTAATTTGTTATGAAGCTGTTTATTATGGGGGCGAGGACTGATCCGCCAAAGCCTATGCCCGCCAGGGTGATGCTCATTGCCAACCCGCGCATTTTGTTGAACCAGGCAGTTATCATCATGGATACGGGCATGAAACAGGCGCCTGCCCAGAAGAACCCCAGTATTACGGCAGAAATATAGAACTGACCGATATTTTGTGCTAACGAATAGGACATATAGGCCAGGCCAAAGCCTAACGTTGTAATAGTCAACACGCCGCGCATACGCTTGCGGTCGGAGTAAATTTTACCCCACAGCGGGGAAATCACCATGCCTACCAGCGCAACTATGGTGGAGCTGAGGGTAAAAGCACTTCTGGATACTCCAAATTCCTCTGTTACAGAGATAAGATACTGTGTTGCCGTTGCGTTGATGATCGGAGAGGTGAGGGCACATATAAATGCACAGCCAAAGCATATCACCCACGCATAATGCAGATATTTTTTCATAAATCCTCCATTTCATGAGCAGTTTGTGTTTTCCCTGTCGACTGGTTAAAGAAATTCTATCAAGTTTGCCTATTTAAATAAGTGATTTGCATTACAGTTTTCGAAAAAATTTTTATGGATCGAATACACATGGATGATTGGATGACAGGCAGCATGAACAGCCATCTTTTATATACTCGCATATTATGCTATAATCTCTGTGCGTTAATAAACATAAGAAAGGAATGCGGGCAGCATGATACCAAACTATTATATGTATGGAGATTTCTTCGATTTTGAAGGCTTGATATTTAAGACTGGGAAAAGAGTCACGCTGGAAAAGCATTCGCCTATTAAACAGTTCAATGAGCCCGCAGACAAATTCTACTATGTGCGGAGCGGGCTTGTGCGTGCTGTGGTGCTGCATAGCGATGGGAACGAGAAAGCATTGTATGTTGCAGGCAGCGGATGTTTACTTCCGCAGTTTTCCCCGCATGGTATGCCTAAATGGGAGGAAAATCTTCTTATGGAGGCGTATACCGATGTGGAGGCAATATTGCTGACCCGCAGCGAGCTTGAGGAGCTTGCAGGCCGCAATTACCCGCTCATGGAAAAATGCTGGATGTTGCCGTCTGCCTTCAGCATTCCCTTACTGCCCAAATGCTTTCACAGATGTACGATGACGGCATGGTTCGAGTATGCCAGCTGCTGTATTTTCATATCGCAAACCGACATATAAAACATACGCATCCTGTTGAATGCGTGAAAATATCGCAGCAGGATATCGCCATGCTCACCGGACTCAACAGAGTAAACGCGAATAAGGTGCTTCAACAGCTAAAAAAAGAAGAGGCCATAGATATACAGAGAAAACGAATAAAAATACTGGACGTGGAAAGGATAATGGAACATTGTAATGGCGATGTCAACATGGGCGAATGGTGATTTTTCAAAATAATACAAAAATCATAAAAAGTGTTATGTAGCCTATGTAACACTTTTTTTATTGGTTATATGATAGAATGAAATGCAAATCATGCGGCAGCGTGAGCGCTGTATCCATTGGTCTGAAAAAGGAGGTAGGCAAATGAACCGGTTTTTAAAGCAGGCGATTGATGACAAAGAAGAAATGATAGGGAACAGAAGATTCCTCCATCGCAACCCCGAAATAGGGGATGATCTTCCGATTACGGCGAAATTTGTATCGGAGAAGCTTACTGAGTACGGCATACCGAACAAGGAAATATGCAAATGCGGTATTGTTGGCATAATTGGAGGGAAAAAGCCGGGAAAAACGGTCATGCTCCGCACTGATATGGACGCTCTGCCAATAAAAGAAAACAGCGGGCTGCCTTTTTCCGCAGATAACGGGTACGGTCATTGTTGCGGGCACGACCTCCATACGACCATGCTCCTTGAAGCGGCGAAAATTCTCAAGAGCTGCGAGGATGAGCTTTGCGGAACCGTAAAGCTCATGTTTCAGCCGGGTGAAGAGGTGTTTATAGGTTCAAGGGCGATGATAGATGCCGGGGTTTTGCACGACCCGGAGGTAGATATAGCTGTGGATATGCATATGAACGCCCGTAATCCCGTGGGTACGGTTGCCGTATGCCATGGCTATACCTGCGCTTCCTGTGACGGGATGAAGCTTACCGTAAAAGGCAAAGGATGCCACGGTGCGTGGCCGCATACCGGCATAGATTCCATCAATGTTGCCGCTCATACCTATCTTGCGCTGCAGGAATTGATTGCCCGTGAAGCTCCTGCCGATAAAACCGTGACGCTGACATTTGGGCAGTTTGCCGGAGGTAATGCGGCAAATATTATCCCTGAGGAAGTGGTCATGCAGGGAACCATGCGAATGTTTGATCCCGAGCTTCGTGAAAAGCTCAGAAAACGAGTCCATGAAATCGTTGATTATACAGCGCTGGCTTTCGGCGCAAAAACCGAATACGAAGTACTGTCCGATGTTCCTGCAATGTATACGAATCCTGAGCTGCTTGACGAAATGATGCGTTATTGCGAAGAATTGGATATAAAATACATTCCATATCCGCCGTCTAGTGCCTCGGATGATTATGCGCGCATAACTGAACTGGTCCCAAGTGTGTTTTTCAGCATCGGCTGCAAACCGGATGGAGACGGCCCTACCTATCCGGCACACAATCCTAAAATCGTATTCAATGAGGATGCATTGCCATACGGAGCCGCCATACACGCTCAGTGTGCCTTTGAATATCTTAAGAACAACTAAGGCAAGGATGAAGATCATCTGTACACAAGGATAGAGGTCGCATAATGAAATTGGCAAAAGTTCACTACGGATGGGTAATCTGCTGTGCCTGCTTTGTGGTGATGGCTTTTACAGCACCGCTTGTAAATGCTTGCGCAAGCCTTTACCTACCGGCAGTTACGGAAGAATTTGAAATTTCGCGCAGTGCTTTTACGGTAACCAGCACTTTAGTCGCCATGTGCGGATTACTACTTTCTCCGATATGGGGGAAGGTATATTCTAAGTACAATATGCGTTGGATATTTTCTGGATCTCTTATATGCTTCGCATTGTCGTATATGTCTTATTCATTGGCAAACAGCGTCTGGCAGTTCTATGTATCTTCTGTGCTGGTAGGTGTGTTTTATTCTGGTTGTGCCTTCATGCCGGTATCGATGTTCATAACTGCATGGTTCAATAGAAGCCGAGGTCTGGCAATGAGTATTGCTTTAGGAGGTATCGGCATCGGTGGGACTTTTTTGAGCCCGCTTATAACGACGATGATAACCAGTTATGGGTGGCGTACTTCCTACCGAATGATAGGATTGCTGGTTCTTGCGGTCGCAGCGCCTATTGCTTTGCTGTTGATAAGGACAAGGCCGAAGGATAAAGGGCTTAGCCCTTACGGAAACGAAAACGAGCCGAACAATAAGACAAATAGAGATGATGGCGTTCCAAATATCAGCCTTGGAGAAGCGAAAACGCATTGTTTCTTCTATGTACATATGCTCGGAATGCTCTTGCTTGGTATAATCTGCTCTGCACCGCTCAGGCAGATCAGCCCCTGCATATCTGATTCGTATGGACCGCAGGCAGCCGCGCTGATCGTATCCATGTACTCCTTTGTCGGCATATTCGGTAAGCTCATATTAGGGTGGATAAACGACAGGTTCGGCACCATAAAAGGCGCTATGGCGGCGTTTGGCCTAATGGGCGGAGGCTTTCTGTGCCTGATGCTTGGCCGCAGTATGCAGATAATGTACCTTATGGCTATACTGTACGGCATAGGCAACGGGGTCGGCACGGTATCTGCCCCGCTTCTTATAAGCGCAACATTTGGCACAAAGAACTTCAATATAATGCGCGGCCTAACACAAAGCCCGATGCAGCTCGGAATGTCGCTTGGAGGATTATTGCTGGCGGCGGTTTTTGACAGGACAGGATCATATAAGCTGGGCTGGGGAATGTGTATTGTGATAGGTGCTTTATCGGCGATTTGTTTTGCCGCAGCAAAAAGGATGGCTGACAGGTATACCGAAAGAAGGGAAGATTCGGAGGAAAAAGAATGACGGCTTTCATAATGGTCGCAGTATATTTGGGGCTGACCTGCATAATAAGCCTGATAAATAAAAATAGGCAGAGCAGCACAAGGAATACTTTCGTGGCGAAGAACGGTATGTCTGCCTGTACGCTTATCCCGCTGCTCTTCGGTGAACTGATAGCAGGCGCCGGTACTGTCGGCAATGCCAGCGAGGCTTTTACGCATGGTATAAATGCAGTATGGGGCAACTGGGGTCAAGCAATAGGCTGTATTGTATTTGTTGTTTTCGCGTCACGGTTCTTTTATGAAGCGGGTCGAAAAGGCGCTATGTCCGTTGCGGAGGCCTTTGAAATGCGTTTTAACAACAAAGTGCGTTGGGCTGTTACTATGGTCGTCCTGCTGGCATTCCTAGTGATATACTCGATGCAGTCTGTTGCGGTCGTGTCGATAGTGGGGCCGATAATACGTTCCGTGGCGGATATAAATGATATTACCATACTCATTGGATGTGCCGTGCTTTTTGCAGTCATATCCTTAAACGGCATAAAGTCCGTTGCGGGGGCAAATGTACTTCATATGGCGGTGATAGTGGTGTTCCTCAGCGTAATAGCCTGGGCCAGCGTCAGGGATGCGGGCGGCGTTGAGAATATATACCAACAACTGCTCGACACCCACTTCAACCTTATGTATCCAGATGTGCCGACCGTTATCGCACAGGTGATCGGGGCGGCTTTTGCAATGATTTCTGCTATGACGGTGGTAAATTCATGCTACTGCTGCCGGAGCCTTCATGAGGCCCGCAAGGGTATCATCGTAGTGGCTGTGCTTGTAACGATTTTTGCTCTGCTGCCTGCCGCAATAGGGCTGTCGGGGCGTATTCTGCTGCCGGAAAGCAACGGAAAAGGCATACTGTACGAAATGGCAAACCGTTTGTCGCCAGGCTGGGGCGGCCTCGCGAGCATTGCAATACTCGGCGCGGTTCTCTCTACGGGCCCCGCAATACTGCTTATGCTGTCCACTACTGTTGTGCGCGATATTTATTTAAATATTAAGCCAAAGGCGAGCGAGAAAAAGCAGATGATATGCTTCAGGGCGTCTGTCGTGGCCATAGCTGTGCTTTCGGTGTTTATAGCCTCAAATATGAAATCGATCCTCAATGATCTGCTGGCATCTTTTCAAATAAGGGCAATATCAGGAATTGTTCTGGTCATATCGCTTCACTGGGATAAGGTAACGAACGATGCAGCCTTCTGGTCTATCGTTGCGGGGGGGGTTATAGCCGCAATATGGCATTTTGCAGGGAGCCCGTTTGGCATAGCTCCACTGTGGGTTTCCTTGGGAGTTGGCCTGACTCTTCTTGTGGTCATAAGCCTGTCATCGAATAAAGGAAAAGAAGAATACCAAGAATACTTGCGGCGCTTCAAACCCGAAGCGACAAAAGAATAGTACTTGCTGTGCTACATAGAGCGGCTTGCCTGCACAGGCCGCTCTATTGTTAACTCAAATTGGTTGTGTCTGCTATGGACGTCATCACAGTTATCTAAAGGAAAATATATGCGATAAGCTGGCGGTCGCCGATGGCTCGTTTATGGGTACGACATTTAAGGTGGAAGGGAAGCTCGAAAACCTCACCGATTATTATAGAGTGAAGGACTTCATGGACATATTGAAAGAATTCCGGAGAGAATGCTTCTATAATTATTGAAAGAGCAGTGGTAATGGGGTTTTATATGGCATCGACTCCAGAGCGTCAAAAGAACTCGAAAAAATTGAGGAACTAATAGGAAAGGGCAAGTTGGTACACGGAAATTGCCGGATGTGTTACCATTAAAGCTGCCCGGGAAAACGGGCTTGAAGCCGGTACACCTGTGGTGACTGGAACGGATGATGCGATGCGGCTTCGGGGCTGCTTCTCAACCGCTGCGGCAAAGAAACGTTTCACGACAAACCGTTCAAAATGATACTTGCCGGCGGTAGTTTGCGTTTTCCGGCTCTTGACTGCCAGACTTATGTATTCCTCAATTACCCTGGCATTTCGTCCAACCGTATCCACATAATATCCGCGGCACCAAAAGTGACGGTTACCATACTCATACTTGAGATTTACGTGACGGTCAAATATAATTAGTGAGCTTTTTCCCTACCTTTTTGTTCACATAGCTTTCACAGGATCGTTCCTATATCCGATTTTAGCTTACCGTATATTTCCTGCCGTCGATACTTTGGCGCAAATGCAATACTGTTCTGAATCACACACAGGTGTAGTTTTTTGCTCTATGTAACCGGCTGTCTGGAAGAAGCCGGTGTAATCTTCTCCGGAACAGCCCTTGATAAAGATGTGGCAGTAACGCTCGTCATCCTTATCCACAATATAAATTCTTTCTACAATCGTCTGGATCAAAGTGACCAGAACCTCCGGCTGCGCATCCTTTGCATATTCTGCAAAGGAGAGCAGCCTTTCTTTTGTCATTTTCAAGTCACGGATGGCAATCATATTGTTCTTTCTGCCTTCATCCAGTTTGGAAAGCTGCCGCTCCGTTTCCCTCAGTTCTTCAGCCAGATTTTGCAAATCCTCTTGAATAAATTGCTTGATACTGCCATCTGCTTCTCGCAGATTTCTTGTCTGCGTAGCAATATCTGCTTTCAGCTTGTCACGTTTCTTTTTAATGAGATTGTGTTCCTGTACCGTCTGTGATTGCTCCAAGACTTCCTCAATCTTGATTTCCAGAATACTTCTGAAACGCTCGCTGTTTTCATCCGATAGTTCAGATAACTGCTGTACCACAAATTCGTCCAGAAGAACGCCATCTACCGCTTTGAAATTACATTCCTTTTTACGATAACCGGGACAAACATATTTAAATCGAGGCTTTCCATTCGTCCAACGGTCGGACTCAGGAATCACACTCAATCGTCTGCCACAGTGAGGACAATGCGCCAGCCCCGCCAACAGTGCGTTGGTTTTTCTATGAGGTCGATTGTATTTCTCTGCAATAGCATCCAGAAGTTCCTGCACCTCAATCCATTGTTCACTTGGAATAAATCCTTCGTGCTTACCAACCGCAATAATCCACTCGCTAACAGGCTTGCTTTCAATGGTCTGAACATATTTTGGAGAGATGAATGTGCTGTCGCTGCCTTCATATTTTTCCTGATCAGTCTTATTGTATGCCGACAATCCGTGAGTACCGTCAAACTCTGTCATGTCTCCAAACACATTACCGTCATGGTCGATGAAATAATCATAGCTGCGTTTATCAGCAGTACAATAGATAGGATTTCTCAAAACCAGTCTTGTGGTGGATGCGTTAAATGCAGCACCGGAAGGAGTGTGAAATCCTTCCTCATTCATCTGTTTTGCAGTACTCTGGATGCTGCGAGTAGTTCTGAAGATTTCGTACAAACGCTGAACCATGCGTTTTTCTTCCGGCAGACTTTCTAAGTAGCTGTATGCTGATTTTCCCTTACCACTTCCGGTTGTTACACGACGGGCAGTAAATCCCATCGGTGTATTGCCGCCGAGCCATCGTCCGTCCTTTGCAAGTTCCATCATATTGTCTACAATTCTTTCTGTCAGAGTATCCCTTTCAAATTCCGCAATGACCGCAAATATCTGAATGAAGATTTTATAGAGTCCGCTGGCAGTATTGATACCATTGGAGCAAATCAAAAGATTAACATGGTACATTTCCAAGAAATCCATCAGGCGGATTAGGTCGGCTGTTTTTCTGCCGACACGATCCAGCTTGTAACATACGATTGCTTTGATTTTTCCGTTCTGCACATCATGCAGCATTCTCTGAAAATCTGGTCTGTCTGAAAAATATCCGCTGAGTCCTTTGTCCTCGTATTGTAAGAATTCGTACTCCTCATCCAATCCCAATTCCTTTTTGGCGTAATCCGCACATTGTTTGAACTGAACACCGATGCTGTCACCCTTGTTGGTGATACGAGATTTACGGGCGTATATCGCAACGCCACGGTTATCTTTTTCAACTTTTCTCTGTTTCTTCATGGGTAGTCACCTCCGCTCATATCATACCGCCATCCCGGTTATTCTATCAAGTTTGTGGTCGTTGCCACGAATCCATTCCAGAAACACATACAAGGTTTCTGCATCGAAATTTCTGATTTCCTGTGCGATAAATTCCGCTCGTTTTTGCTGAAAGGCTTCCATAGTTTCTTTGAATTTTTGCCCTCTGTGAATTACTGCAATCAAATAGTTTCCTCCGTTTCTGTCTGTGGTTCCGACCTCGGACACTTGGTTCAAAGTCAAATAATGAAAAAAGCTGCTACACAGATGCAACAATAACAGACACAAAAGATTCTGTATCTGACTTGATGCTTCCATGTAACAGCTTCGACAGTTCGGACTGACTAAAAATATGTTTGTATAAATATGGGACTTGCCCATCAATAAAATCTTGTATGAAGCAGTATTTAATTTTCATCTGTGACTATCATAGCATGAAATGTCGAAATAAGCAATCTTGTCAAGTTCAGCCAAAGAGCATATCCCAAA
>JABLTO010145131.1_pt1 | contig 13005 bp, 8 predicted proteins | sample 7160091 | NCBI WGS metagenome assembly JABLTO01 (sample SAMN14651225, study PRJNA627086) | human gut metagenome | isolation source: feces | host: Homo sapiens
CAGGATAACATGAGCCAGTGGATTGCCGGTAGTGTCTACCTCCCATCCGCGATGTACGAAATGGTGAGGATGCTGGGCAGCATATACAGAATTCAACATAACAGAAAAATCACCTCTGGTAGGGTTTTTCATGCCGCTGGCCACATCAAATCCGCTGACAGTCAGACGATGCTGCTGATCTTCTACGGAACGGGCACCGATAGCCACGTAGGAGAGCAGATCGTTGATGTAGTCCCAGTTTTCCGGGTAAAGCATTTCATCTGCAGCGGACAGACCGGTTTCTTCAATGGCACGCAGATGCAGACTGCGGACTGCGATGAGTCCGGCAATCATATCCGGTTTTGCCTCCGGATCCGGCTGGGTAGCAATTCCTTTATAGCCTTCTCCGGTGGTCCGTGGTTTGTTCGTGTAGATACGTGGAATCAGGATCAGCTTGTCTTTCGTCTGCTCGTTTACTCTTGCCAGGCGGTGGATATAATCCATAACCGGCTCTTCTTTGTCTGCGGAGCATGGTCCGATGATGACAAGAAATTTATCTGATTCACCACGCAGTACGCGGCTGATTTCTTCATCTCTTTTGCATTTGATTTTTTTGCAGGTATCATTTAACGGGTAGGTCTGCTTAATCTCTTCCGGTGTCGGTAATTGTTTTAAATAAGAAAAACTCATGATGTTACTCCTTTATTGATGGCTGAAAAATTTCTGACGGATGATGTCGACCGGCATTTTTTGTCCGGTCCAACATTCAAAGGAAGCTGCACCCTGGAACAGAAGCATATACAGTCCGTTAAATACGGAACATCCGGCAGCTTCGGCCATCTGATACAATTTTGTCTTGCGTGGATTGTAGATGATATCGCATACAATTAGTCCCGGGAACAGCATGGATGCGTCCGGAATCGGGCACTGATCGTCATGTGGTGCCATACCTACGTTGGTAGCATTGGTCAGGATGGCACTTTCGGAAATGCTCTTGCGCATCTGCTCAGTGTCTGCAAAATCATAAATGTGAATATTGCAGGAGGTATGTTCGCGGACGCGGTCTGCGAATGCCAGTGCACGGTCAAATTCTTCCGGGAGTTTCAGCTGAAAGATGTCGATGTCTGATACACCATCCAGAGCTGCCTGAGTACAGATTGCAGTGGCAGCACCGCCGCATCCGAGCACTGTCATTTTTTTCCCAATGATGTCATGTCCGGCATCTGATACGGAAGACATAAATCCAATACCATCTGTAGTATGACCGGTCAGTCTGCCATCTTTAATAATGACAGTATTGCATGCCTGTGCAATTTTGGCGGCTGGTGTCAGCTCATCCATGTATTCTAACACGTGTACTTTGTACGGCATAGTTACGTTGAAGCCTTTTGCACCGATATCTCTGAGACCGCGTACTGCGGTACCCAGATCACTGCCGGCAAGATCAAATGCCAGATAGACATAATCCAGTCCCAGCTGACGAAATGCTTCATTGTGCATCTGGGGGGAGATGCTGTGCGCTACCGGACTTCCGATGAGTCCGGTCAATGTTGTTTTTCCGGTAATTTCCATAATCTTTTCCCTGCCTTTTTGTATCTCATATTTTTCAAGCTTTTCAATAATAATGATGGGTATTTGGTAAATATGAACGGTTTTATATGTCCTTATGATAGGGTGTTTTAGAAAAAAAGTCAATATTTTCAATCTTTTAAGGTTTATCATTACGAAAAAACATGTTACAATGAAAATGTTAAGCGTAAATAATGGAACGGAGGAACATTATGCAAAATGCATTTGAAATAAAAGGAATACGAATTGGAGATGGTCAGCCGGTGATCTGTGTGCCGGTGGTGGCTCTAAAAAAGGAAGAAGTCATTACTAATATCCGTTTTCTGGCGGAACAAAAGGTGCAAATGATCGAGTGGCGTGTGGATTGTTTTGAAGAAGTCGATGATTTCCATGCGGTGAGTGAAGTGCTGCAGGTAATACGTCCGGTACTGGAGCATACCATTTTCCTTTTCACTTTTCGGACAAAACAACAGGGCGGAAGCCGCAGGATGGAAGAGTGGAAAATCCTGAAGCTGAATGAACTGGCAGCGAAAAGTGGTTGTGCGGATCTTATAGATCTGGAGTTTTTTGAGGCCACAAAACCGGAAAAAGAAATCCGCCGGTTTCAGCGGATGGGTGTGCGTGTCATTGCGTCCCATCATGATTTTGACGAAACTCCGGATGACCGGATTCTGCGGATGCTGATGGAACAGATGCAGCAGGGTGGAGCTGATGTGGCAAAACTAGCAGTAATGCCGAAAAATGCAGATGATGTGGTACGTTTATTGAAACTGACCAATGACATCAGGCAGAAATATCCGACGCTTCCGGTTGTTACCATGTCTATGGGTGCTCTTGGAGTAGTCAGTCGTATGGCCGGAGAAATCTTCGGATCCTGCATCACTTTTGGCGCTGTTGGGGAGATTTCTGCACCGGGACAGATTCCGGCTGGTCAGCTGGAACATATTCTGCAGATAATCCACAAGGGACTGGAATAAATAAAAACGTCGAGATACGAGGAGAATTGTGATGAAACAACATATTTATCTGATTGGTTTTATGGGAACCGGTAAAACAACGATTTCACATAAGTTACAGGAACTGACAGGGGCGAAAGAAATCGATATGGATGCATGGATCGTAGAGAAAAATGCCATGTCTATCAATGAAATGTTTGAAACATACGGTGAGACTTATTTCAGAGACCGGGAGACGGATGCCGTATGTGAGATTGCAAAGTCTGCTCCGGCAATCGTATCCTGCGGTGGCGGTGCGGTACTGCGGCAGGAAAATACACAGATGATGAAGGAGAGCGGCAGGATCGTGTTGCTGACAGCAACACCGGAGACCGTATACCAACGGGTAAAGAACAGCACAGACCGACCGCTGCTTAATGGTCATATGAATGTGGAGTATATTGCATCCCTGATGGAAAAGCGTCGGGCACTGTATGCGGGAGCCTGTGACATCAGCGTGACAACAGATGGAAAAACACCGGAGCAGATTGCAATAGAAATTCTGGCGGCAGCCGGCGAAATGTGAACATAAAATCCGGGAAAGGTTTACTGGTATATGAATGTATTACTGATAGGCGGATCTGGAAGCCTGATCAACAGTTTGATTGTGAAATTTAAAAAAGAAGGACATCGAATATTTCTGCTGACAGGAGACCGATATAAAAAACAGAAATATGAACCGGTATTTGAACGGTACAATTTTGCCTACAGCAGTGAAAATCTGCAAGAGATTATGGAAAGTGTTCGTCCGGATATAACAATCTATACCGGAGCTTTTGATCCGAATTACCGCTGGATGTCCGAGGAACGGGAGACCGTACGTTTCACATCGGATCTTATGAATGTGCTGGTGGCATATTCTACGATCCGGATGGGTAAATTTATTTTTTTATCTTCTCATGAAGTATATGAAGGCTATCATGAAAATGCACTCACTGAGGATATTCCACCAGAGACAACGGGATATCGCGGAACGACGCTGATCCAGGCAGAAGAAATATGTAACAATTACAGAAAAAACTGGAAATTAGATCTTTTGATCCTGCGTCTGGATCATTTGTTCTGCATTCCGGAAAGCGCACCGGAGATTCACAGTGTGTGTGCCCGGATGTGCCTGGAAAGTATGCGGGACGGATGTATCTGTGCAGACAGCAATCATGAATTTGCCATGCTCTATGAGCAGGATGCCGTGGAATTTATTTTTCAGATCGTAAAGAGAAGGGAACATAAATTTTATCTGTATCATCTGTCATCAGACTGTGTGATCAGTGAGGTGGAACTGGCAGGACGGATTCAGAAATGTCTGAACAACGGATCAAGCATTGTGACAGTTTCAAAGTATGACAAGCGCTGTATTCTCAGTGGAAAGCGGTTTCATGAAGAATTTGGAATGCATACAATTTTTGAACTGGATGAAATTATTGGCCAGACCATTGATTATATGAGAAAACATGAAGAACGGTTTGAAAAGTATCAGGAGAGTCTGGATTCATGGTGGAAAATTCTCTGGAAGAAATGGAAATGGGTGTTTCAGGTTATAGTTCCATTTGTGGAAAACTTGTTATGTTTCATTCCGTTCTTTATGTTGAATAACAGGGTAACTGACAGTGCGTATTTTACGAATCTGGATCCGTATCTGCTGTATGTACTGGTTTTTGCGATTATTTATGGACAGCAGCAGGCAACTTTTTCGGCTGTCTGCGCAGTTGCGGGATATCTGTTCCGGCAGATGTATCAAAGGACAGGATTTGAAGTAGTGCTGGATTATAATACATATGTGTGGATAGCACAGTTATTTATCCTCGGACTGATCGTTGGGTATATGCGGGATCAGATCCGGATGATCCGAAGGGAAAGCCTGGAGATGGAAGAACATCTGACCGGACAAATTGCAGATTTGCAGGAGATCAATGCAACAAATGTTCGGATTAAGGCTGCTATGGAGCAACAGCTGATCGGACATCAGGACAGTATCGGAAAGATTTATCAGATTACATCCAGACTGGAACAGCAGATGCCGGAGGAGGTACTTTTTGATGCGGTGGAAATGATGAAAGAACTGTTGCATACGGAGGATGTGGCTATATACAGTATCGCAAACCAGGAGTATGCCCGCTTGTTTTCAGCAAGTTCAAAAAGAGCAAGAAGTCTTGGAAATTCCATTCGTTACCGGGAGATGCCGGATATTTATCAGGAACTTGCAGAGCGGAGAGTATATATTAACAAAGCGATGGCTGAGGAGTATCCGCTTATGGCAACTGCTATTTACGAGGAAGAAGAAATCCGGCTGATCATTATGGTATGGGGATTAAGCTGGGAGCATATGACATTGGGAGAAGCAAATTTTCTGACGGTTGTCAGTTATCTGATCCAGAATGCGGTTCTCCGTGCACAGCGGTATATAAAGGCACTGGAAGAAGCACGTTATCGGGAAGGCAGTGAGATCCTGAAGCCGGAAGCTTTTGAATCGCTTGTCAGGGCATATGAACGCGCGCAGGGACGCAATCTGACACAGTATACCCTGTTGTGTGTTTCGGAACAGCCGGAAAGATATGAAAAAATCTGCAGTGATATGAGAGGATTGCTGCGAAGTACAGATTATATGGGAATGCGTGCGGATGGAAAATTATATGCTCTGTTGACAAATACCGGAAGAACGGATGCGGTATTTGTGGAGCAGCGATTTGAGAAAAAAGGATATCCGGTCGTGGCTGTGGAGATAGAATGATGGACAGACATATCAGGTTGATTATAATGTTGCTGCTGGTCAATACAGTAATTACCGCAATATATCTGTTTTGGGGATATATCCGGAAAACAGAAAATATAGAGGGACGGTGGATGAAAGCAGTTGTAATGCTGTTATGTCCGGTGATCGGTCCGGCATTTCTGTTTTTTTCTTATTGGATCTGCCGGATATTCTTTAGGGAAGAAGTTGATCTGGCAGATGTTGTATTCAGTAAGGAGCGGGTAAAAACCGTCCGGAAACCCGATGAAGATGTGGAACGGAACCTGGTTTCAATGGAGGAGGCACTTTCGGTTACAGACCAGAAAAATTTACGTACCTATATGATGAACGTTTTGCAGCGGGATTACAGGGAATCACTTTCTGTGATCACAAAAGCTCTGAACAGTGAAGATTCAGAAACGTCGCATTATGCGGCTTCTGTCTTACAGGATGTGTTGAATGAGTTCCGTGTGCATGTGGATAAAAAAATCCGGGAATGTCAGAGTACAGGAGAGGCGAAGGAAGTGCGGATCCGTAAAGCATTGGAATTATTGGATTATATGAATCGGATCCTGGAACAGCATGTATTTACAGGAATGGAACAGACCGCCATGGTACGGAAAATGGAAGAGGTCTGTGAACTGATCTGGCAGGCCGATCATACAAAACTCAGCAGCACATACTATGGAATGATAGAGGCACGGTTGCTGGAGCAGAAGTTGTATCGACAGTGTGAAGTATGGTGTGAGCGCTGTACGGAACTGTATCCGGAAACACTGGTAAGTTACACCGGAAGACTAAGTCTGTATTTTACCACCGGAGATAGAGAACGATTTTTTGCAACGATGAAAGAATTGCGGGCGTCGGATGTGATGATAGATCAGAAGACACTGGAATTGATCCGGATTTTTATGTAACAGGAAAGAGAGTAAGAAATATGTCAATGGAACTGCTCACAATTTTACAATTTAGCGGCATAATGCTCTGCTATTCAGCATTAACGCTTCTGCTTCCAGCAGTGATGTTTTGCAGGGTATTGCAGGGACGTAAAGTGGCAGAACAGATTCTGTTTTGTTTTACTTTTCGCAATTTCTATATTATAAATTTGGTGTTTTTGCTGCAGCTTCTCCATATATCGAACAGGGTCACACTGATTGCCTTGACATTTGTACTCAGTGTGTTTATCTGGAGCCGGGTGCAAAATGTATCATTGAAACATATGGCTGTGAAAATCGGAGTTTCCAATCGGAAAGTGATCCAGGGGAAACTTGGTATCCGCACAGCTTTGCGGAATATTATGCGGAGAATCAGGAGACAGGCGCATGCTGTGTGGCAGTACATTTATCGAGGCATGATCTGCAAACCTTTCCAATGGCTGTTTCTGTGTGCACTGCTGTTTGCTCTGTTCTGGATATATGGAAGACAGCTTGTGCTTGTATATGGCTACTGTGCGTCTGATGTTCCGGTTCATATGGATTGGATCAATCAGATGAGCCGGGGCAATCTGTTCTCGGATGGTGTGTATCCGTTTGGATTTCACTGTGTGATCTACTATCTGCATGAAGTATTTGGATTTGATGTCTATGTTATCTTATGTAAATTTTTCTTTGTACAGGTAATATTTGCTCATCTGGTGTTGCTGGCATTGTTAAAGCAGCTGTGCAGGTTAAAATATCTGCCTTACATCGGTGTGATCGTATATGCAGTTGGCAGTTTCTGGATGAAGGGTACTTATTTCCGCTATTTTTCTTCTTTGCCTCAGGAATTTGGAATGATCTTTGTAATTCCATCCATATATTTTCTAATCCGCTTTTTTCAGACACCGAGGGAGCAGCTGCGGGGAAGAGAAACGAAGCTTGTACTTGGTAGTTTTGTTATGGCATTTTCTCTGACGCTGGCAATCCATTTCTATGGGACTATAATTGCCGGAATTTGCTGTGTCGGAATTGCGGCAGGATTTTTTCGCCGTTTTCTGAACAGGAATTATTTGAAAAGAATTCTGTTGAGTGGAATCCTTAGTGTGTTTCTGGCACTTCTGCCAATGGGGATTGCATATGCGGCCGGAACACCGCTACAGGGTTCTCTGGGATGGGGTATGAGTGTTATTACCGGAGCATCCCGGGGGGAAACGGCAGATGCCACAGAAGCGCCGGATACAGAGATGCCTCAGATTTCGCAGGTGAATTCCGACACTGCCGGGCAGTCTGTGACAAATCGTATGATTTCATCTGTGAATAAGGAAAACGGGACAGATGCTGTATCAGTGCTTCCCGGACAAGTGCAGAGTGTGCAGAAATCCGCTGGTGGAATAACAGAAAAAGTGGCGAAAGCAGTGGCGGTATTTGCAGAAGATATCCGTTCTTATATATTTGAAACATCACTGGAAAATCTGGGATATGGCGTGCTGGTTGGAATAGGTGCGTTACTGTTTCTGGGGCTTTTATTCTGCTTGTTGAAACAAGTGGAATATGGTGCATCGCTGCTGGCTTATGGTTATTGCATGGTGCTTCTCACTGTGCTGCTGTGTTCCGGTGATCTTGGTCTTCCGCAGCTGATGAATGAAGCACGTTCTTGTGTATATTATGCTTATCTGTTGATAGGGGTACCGGTTTTGCTGTTGGATGGAATCGTATATCTGTTTTTTATGCATCCGAGGATCCGGGTGCTGGGAAATGTGATCACCTGTATGTTCAGTTTCCTGGTAATTGTGGGGATGTATCATGAAAACCTGGTAAAGCATCCGGAATATAGCAGCGATTTTGTGACGAATGGCGCCATTACCTGCATGGAAAATATCATATATGAACGCAAGGATGCTACATGGACGATCATATCAGCAAATGATGAGGGACAGATCGGGTTGGATCATGGATGGCATATGGAATCAATTGATCTTCTACGTAATATGGAGTATATGAGTGCGAAGACACGCATTACGATACCAACGGAATATGTCTATGTGTTTATAGAAAAAATACCGGTTAATTACGCAGAAGAATATGCGGAAAGCGGACAGTCCATTTCCGCAAAAGGTGCATCTCAGCCACTGCCGAATATCGGCGGACTTTCTGTGTATACGGGAGAAAATCGCTGGATTATTATGTCAAAGCTATACAGCTGGGCAGAGGCTTTTCAGAAAAAATACCCGGAAGAAATGCAGGTGTATTATGAATCAGAGAACTTTATCTGTTATCAGATTTGTCAAAATCCGGATCATGTGTACAATCTTGCCATTGATTATGGCTGTAATCAGGTAATCGCACAATAGGCGGAGACGAAGAATTATGATATCAAAAAGAAATTTTATTAATATAGCTGTTATGATGGCGGTACTGTTTTTTTTGTTTTCTTTTTCCATGGTGATACGGGACAGGAACAGAGGCTATGACAGCAATGAGCATCTGAGCGAAAATAATGGGGACAGCAGTATGGCATGGCAGCAGGATGTTGTGAGCTGGGAGGATGCACAGCAGTCTGATGCCTCATATGTAGTGTACGTCGGAACAGCTGACAGTGATATGGAACAATCGGTGAGCTGGTGGTGCAATTACACAAAACAGAATATGGTACAGGTTTCGAATCTGGCAGAGTGTCCGTCGACAGAAGAAAAACAGCCGATCATGATCATCCTTCAGTCTGAGCAGCTGGCGGAAGGGACTTGCCTTGCCAGACTGCAGGAGTATGCGGATCTGGGGGTGACGATTGTCTTTGGTTCCCTGCAGGATCCGGAACAGATTCAGGAACGTACAGATTTGAAACAGTTTCTTGGAATTGAGGAAGTAAGAGCAGTTCGTACGACGATTACCGGTGTGAAATTATTTGACGGATTTCTGCTTGGCGGTGAAGCCGTTTATAAGGCAGAAAATGAATCAGAGCAGGAACGACAGGATTTTGAACTTGAGGTACCATGGTATGTGACCGGAGGTGGAACCAAGACCTATATGACCGGGCTTATGGATCAGAACGAAATGGATCGCCTTGGTATTAAGAACGAAGAATTGCCGGCATTGATCTGGAGAAATAGCACGCGTGCAGGGAATGTCTTTGCAGTTTGCGGAGATTATATGAGTGACAGTACAGCGCTCGGCATACTTGATGGGATGATGGCAGAGTCTCAAAGCTATGTGCTTTATCCAATCGTAAATGCTCAGAATTTTTCTGTTGCAAATTTCTTCGGATTTGTGTCGGAAAACGATGCGGAAATTCAGAAACGCTACAGTCGTTCGTCTATCAGACTGGAGCAGGATATCATCTGGCCGGCCCTGATTTCTATTGCTGAACAGAATGAACGGAAAATGACCTGTTTTTTTGCACTGCGGAGTAACTATACAGAGGGGGCTTCCTTCCTTCCGAAGATGCTGACTTTCTATCAGAAACAGTTTAAGGAGCAGGGAGCGGAAGCTGGAATTTCGCTGCAGTATCGAAATGCAGAATCTGTGCAGAAGAAGCTGGAATGCGATGCAGCGGATCTGTCCTCTGACATTTATCAGTATCGTGCATATTATGGAGACAAAAATCAGATACTCGATGTCCTGCGGTCGGATGCCGCAGATGTGACCGGCGAGGCAGATACTTTTGTCTGTTCTTATGACCGGGCGATAGCACCGGTATCTTATTGTGCGGATACACGCACTTTGCAGAATGTGACCAGCGATGGTGTGTCTCATACCTATCGGGAAGATCTGCGCATGCGCAGTATAGAGAGTGCACTGGGATATACGAATGTAATGGTTGATCTGCAGAAAATTCTTTGGCCGGAAAATGAGACGGATCAGTGGGAAAAAGTGCAGGAGAAGTTTGCCGGCAACCTTGCAACTTACTGGAAACCGTATCGTGCTTTTACAGCAACAACAGCATCGGAAAGTGATGGACGTATCCGCACATTTCTAAATTTGCGCTATGCGCAGCGTGAGGTGAAAGATGGAATCCTTCTGCAGATTTCCGAACCGCAGAGCTGGTTCCTGCTACGTGTTTCCGGGAAGCAAATCACCGATGTCTCAGGTGGAAGCTGGCAGGAATTGGAAGAAGGCGTCTATCTGATTCAGGCAGAGTCTTCGGCGGTAAAAATTGTGTTGAAAAGTTCGTCCTTACATTACACATCGGACGAGAGTATTACGAGGTAAAATATGAAGATATGTGTTGTGGCAGAAGGTTGTTATCCTTATGTGATCGGTGGTGTGTCAGGCTGGATCCACAGTTTGATCCAATCTTTTCCGAATCAGGAATTTATTCTGCTGACGATTGTGGCAAACCGTTCCATGCGAGGAAAGTTTGTGTACCAGCTTCCGGAAAATGTAACGCAGGTATATGAACTGTATCTGGAAGATTTTGAATGGGATATCGGGAGAGCAGGTGGAAAAAAGAGCCGGCTGAGTGCCGGAGAATATAAAGAAATGCAGGCGATGATTTTAAATGAACCGGCGGATTGGGGTGTGATTTTTGATCTGTTCCATAAACCGGGCTTTTCTGTGGATCGTTTTCTTATGGGACCTGATTTTTTTCAGATCGCGAAGCTGTGTTATGAGCAGCGGTATGGAAATGTTGTGTTTTCTGACTTCCTGTGGACATTGCGCTCCATTTATCTGCCGTTGTTTCTGACGTTGCGCATGGATATTCCTCAGGCAGATCTGTATCACTGTGTAGCTACCGGATATGCAGGAATACTTGGAAGCATGGCAAAGCATTTTTATGGCAGTGGGCTGCTGATCTCGGAACATGGAATCTATACCAGAGAGCGGGAGGAAGAACTGATTAAGGCGTCCTGGGTGCAGGGAATATATAAGAGTATCTGGATTGAACAGTTTAAGAAAATGTCACAGATGGCTTATCGGAATGCGGACGTGGTTACCTGCCTGTACGGTCATGCCCGGGAATTACAGATTGAGCTTGGATGCCCACCGGAAAAGATACGGATCACACCAAATGGAATTAATACAGAAAATCTGAAAGAGCTTCCGGGCAAATCAGCGGAAGAACAGTCTATGGTCTATGCAGGTGCGGTTTTGCGTGTGACACCGATCAAAGATGTAAAAACGATGATCCAGGCATTTGCATATGCAAAAAAAGAGGTTTCAAATTTAAAATTATGGATCATGGGTCCCACGGATGAAGATCCGGAATATGCACAGGAATGTTTTGAACTGGTAAATGTGCTGAATGTGAAAGACGTGGTATTTACCGGTCGTATTAATGTCCGGGACTATCTGGGAAAAATGGATTTTACGCTTTTAACCAGTATCAGTGAGGGACAGCCGCTGACGATATTGGAAAGCTATGCGGCACATTGTCCGGTGATCGCAACGGATGTGGGAAATTGCAGGGAACTGATCTACGGCGCCGGAGACAGTGATAGGTTTGGTACGGCGGGAATTCTGACGCATATTATGAATCTGGATGAAATTGCGGAGGCGATGATCCGATTGGCAACACACAAAGAGGAACGTCTGAAGATGGGAGAAATAGGCTATCAGCGAGTAATGGCATTTTATCGCATCGAACAAATGAAAGCAGTTTATCAGCAGATTTATGAAGCGTTCGAGAAAAATGAGGATGAATCATGGCCGGAATAGGAATACGATTAAATAAAATATATGGGAAAAATACACTGACAACACATATTATCGGTGCAAGTTACAGCACACTGTTTACGATAGCACCGATGCTGGTAGTGATCGGTGCCATTATTGTGATGCAGTCATTGTTGAAGTTTTCGGCAGTGGGATTTGCAGGCAGGGAATTGTTTTCCGCAACCGTGCTATACATTTTTATATTTGCATTGCTTACAACAGCACCTTTTAATTCTGTATTATCCCGTTATCTGTCAGATGTGATCTATGACGAAACGTATGAGGATATTCTGCCATGTTATTATATAGGTATGATGATGAATGTGATCCTGAGTGCAGGCGTCGGCATTCCCTTTTGTCTGAGAGAATATTTTGTGGGAAAGGTGGATGCAGTGTATGTGGTTACCGGATATAGCGGTTATATGGCACTTGTTCTGGTATTTTATTCCATGTTGTATCTGTCTATCTGCAAAGATTATATCAGAATGTCTGCATTTTTCAGTATGGGAATGGTGTGTACAGTATTGCTGTCTCTGTTATTCTGCTGGAGATTACACTGGAGTGTAACGTACAGCATGTTATGTGCCCTTGCAGTCGGACTGTGGATGATCGCAGTGTTTTCCCTGTCACTCCTTCGCAGTTATTTCCGGGAAAATAGCGGAAATTACAGTAAAGTGCTGCGTTATTTTCGTATGTATTGGCAGCTGATCGTTACAAATTTTATCTATACGCTGGGGCTGTACATACACAATTTTGTGTTTTGGACGACAGATCTGCGCATTGTGGTGGCAAACAGTTTTATCTGTGCTACGACATATGATATGGCTACCTGCCTGGCAATGTTTACAAATATATCGGCTACGGTGATTTTTGTCAGCAGAGTTGAGATGCATTTTCATGAGCGGTATAAAGCATATTCGGAAGCGGTGATCGGTGGACGTGGATGTGACATTGAGATTGCCAAAAAGAGAATGTTCCGTATGCTGGCGGAAGAACTGGTGGGGCTGGTCCGGATCCAGTTTATTATCACGGTAGTGATTTACCTGTTTTGTATGGTGTTTTTACCGAAATTCGGGTTCGGCGGAATGATACTTCGAATTTATCCGTGTCTGGCAGTGGGCTATTTTATATTGTTTGTGTTGTATGCAGAAATTATTTTTTTATATTA
>JABLTO010135611.1_pt1 | contig 12996 bp, 6 predicted proteins | sample 7160091 | NCBI WGS metagenome assembly JABLTO01 (sample SAMN14651225, study PRJNA627086) | human gut metagenome | isolation source: feces | host: Homo sapiens
AAGGATTGCTCCCACGTTCTTGCAGGACTGCTCAGCCTGAGTTTCAATTGTTTCACCGGCAACTTCCCCTGTTGCAGGATCTACCGGGATCTGTCCGGAAGCAAATACAAAATTTCCAACCATTTTTGCCTGAGAATATGGACCGATTGCTGCAGGTGCATTTTTTGTTTCAAGTGTTTTCATGACTAATTCCTCCATTTTTTATTGCTATAAAAAATAATTTTCTGTTTTTTTCATAATAACACTAAATTTTTGTTTAAGCAACAAAATTTCTTTGTATTGTAGCAGAATTTATCAACTATATTTTCAATGTATCACCAAAATTTTCTCTTTATCATCTGGCATCTTTTCCAGTGACATGCTCCTTTATTTTAATGCCTTGATTTCTTCATAACTGAGATTTGTGATAAAGCTCTGAATTTCAGATATCGACATTCCTTTCTGAAGCATCCGACGGGCTATTTTTCTGGAAGATTCCACTGCTGTTTGTTTTGTTGCCTCTCTGATCGCTTTTTTCTTTTCCTTTTTTGCCTCTTTTAAAGCCTGTTTTTTCTCTGCTTCTATCGCCTTTATCGCCTGCTGTTTTTCTTCTTCTACTTTCTTTACCGCCTGTAATTTTTCTTCTTCATACAGTTTTCCAACTTTTGTCATATTGATCCACCTTTTAATCCTTTCTGAATCTTCATGTTGAATTACCTTGTCTGTAAATACAAGTAAACCAGATAACAGGAATATCTGCATCTCTGTTTCATTTATTTTTTTTTGCAAGTTCAAAACACCTGCGGATGCATTCCTGTTTTTCTGTTTTACCTGCATACATTAATGGCAGGATCACAAATTGCATCTGCTCTCCGTCTGTCAGTTCTGAACCAGCATTTATTTTATTTGTCAGATTACCTTCAATCTCAGGTGCATTCAGTTCTGACAGGAATACCTCTTCCACAGTAAACTGCAGACATCCTGCATCCAGATCTGCTTTCGTCGTCCCTGGTTTTATATCTCCTGTATAAATTACAATCATACGAATGGGTTTATCCAGATTATCTATTATATTGTTTCTCTTTAATGTCCTGACAACATAATTCAGATATTTTATCTTATCTTCATATTCATATGTACTTTCATAATCCACAAGAGCTATGGAGTCATCTTCCAGTCGAAAAAGATTATCAATTCTCATCTCATTCGCTTCTATAACTGGCAGATTCGTCGGCAGTACCTCTTTTATCTTTGGTATCTTTAGCCCATATGCGGATAATGGTTTGTCCCTGACATTTTTCCTCCTTTTAATTTAGTAAGAAAATGCCATGTCGGTTACTCCATTTTGTTCTATAACTTGATTATATAGATTTCCCACTGTTTAGGCAATACTCCTCTGGCATTTTTCTTTCTTATCAACATATTTCACATGGAATTTTCCGGCAGAACTGCCAACACAAAGATATGTATGAACTGATATTAACACCTGCTGGTATCTTAAGCAAGAATTTTCCATCGACACTTTCTCTGTATTTTCGCAAAAAAATTACAGGGAACTGTCACTGTGAACAGTCTCCTGTAATTTTTCTCATTATTATACTTCATCATACTTCGGCACTGCGTATACATATCGGAGTATCATTTTTCTGAATCTGTTTTTGCCTTCATATACGCCGTTACACAGTAATTTTCTGAAACCTTCCAGTGTACGGTACTCATAAACTTCCAGCTCCTGTCCGCCGAACCTGGCTTTCTGCAGAAGCATCACAACTCTCTTGTATTCTCCCTCTGAAATTCTCGGCAGTTTCTCCTCTATCTCTTCCCACAGCTGCAACGGCTGTGTATAATCTCCGGTAATTCCTGCCAGCTTCATCAGACGTTCATTCTCCATGATGTAATTTTCCAGTTTTTCTTCTGTTGTGCCAGCTTCCTGTCTTCTGTTCCGGCACAGTTTGAGCCGTACAGCCCTCTGTAGTTCGAATATCAGATAAATTCCAAGAAACAGGAACAGAAATAAAAGTACCACTGATGGCATATATTTAAGTATATCAGGCTTTGTTTTCCGTTTCTTTTCGCTGCCGGATTTGCCTCTCGTCCCTGAACTATTTTCATCTTTTGTACTGAGCCCGTCATCCGACGATGAACTGATTTTATATGCAGGACGTCCCTGCACGATTTTGTCACTGTATGTCTCTACATAAAATCCTGGCACCACTTCCACTGGAAGCCAGCCTGCTCCGGCTACGTAAACTTCCACCCATGCATGTGCATCAGAAGATGTAAGGGTGATTTTTTTGCTTCCTGTATCTTTCATCTCCTGCGCTTCTGTTTCAGACAGATGATAACCTTCTACATATCTTGCAGGATACCCTGATACTCTGTATGCCATAACTGCTGCTGATGCAAAGGATACAGCATTTCCCTTCTTGTAATCTGTAAGAAACCATCTGATAAAATCTTCTCCTGACGGAACAGTCTCCGGATTTTCTGTATATTCCAGATTCATACGCAGTTTCTGTCTGATAACAGTTGTCACCTGACTGAAATCCGTTTTGTCGATTTCTTCATCTCCATAGAAAAATTCTGTCAGCACCGGTTTCAGCTCTGCATCTACAGTTTTATAATTATCTTCTGCAAATGAATGATATACAGATTCTGCTTCCAGATAACTGATTTGATTTTTTTCAGTTGCGTTTTCCATCCATTCAGCCGGATAAAAAGTTTCCGCAGACGGTGCCTCTGGCACCACCTGAAATGAATAAGAAGATGCTCCAAAAAAAGCAGTTGAAAGTACATTCCAGTCTTTCCGGCTTTTTGTTCCGGATTTATTCCATGAAACAACCTGTTCCGGAAGATACACATATTTTCTGTAAGCACCTGTGTTTTTCACAGAAATTTTTACTGATGACTGAGAAGTACCATTGTTCCTGGAAGTCAGCTCATCATATTTTTCATACTGTGCAGTCGGGCTGAATTCATTCTTATCAAGCCATGTGAGCATACCTGCATATTCATCCTGATAAGCCGGGGAAGCCAGCTCTGTCCAGTAATTTCCACCATATTTACCTCCGACAAAGCCCCGCAGATATAATTCTTCCGGCTGATCCACAGTAATCTCCAGAGTTTCTTTATTACCTTTCAGAAGTCCTGATGCCTTTCTTAAGTTCCCCTGTGGCAGAGTATCCGATCCATATCTGAATTTATCAAACTCCTCTGCTGCCTGTCTTTTCCATCTTTCAATTGATACCAGCTGATGATATCCTCCAACAGAAATAATCATTGCAGCTGCCAGTGCTATCAATATAACTGAACAGATTATGTCACCACTACCGAACCTTCGTTCCGGGGCACTGTAATAACTGAAAATCACCAGCATACCTGCAAACAGCAATACACCGGCTGCCCACATACTGCTCACTCCCAGAATGTACCCAAAGGCAAGAGACGGGATACACCCCAGAAAGATTCCATAAAAACTCTTATTTCTCATCTGTCCGTCAAACCAGGACACAAGAACAACTCCTGCGAGTCCCCAGAGAAACAGAGATCCGATTCCTGCCCCACTTCCTACAGCAAGTTTCTGAAATTCTGTTCCGAAGCGAAGATTCCAAAGCTGAAGAAATATATCTGCGCTATAGAGAAATCCCTGTATGATAAATGTAAGTCCTGCAATAAAACAACCTGCACTTATGATATACAGAACCAGCCTTAACCGTTCAGAGCGTTTTTCTGAACCTGACATTACATGCTGCAGTATCAGTACCAGAATTCCGGTTGTTTCGGCTGCTGCAAGACATCCCTTCGAATATTCCAGATCCCTCAGTGCCAGAAGTATTCCGGTCAGGAGACACAGTATCAGAATTTTTTCCAGATATCCACTGTATCTGCGATCCGTATTCTTCTCGCTCAAAAGACTTATTTTTTTATAATTTTGATTCATTATGCTATCCTTATATGACAATGCTGTGTACCTTCTCCCGGTACTGTTCTGCGTCAACCGGTATTACGGAATATCCAGGTGTATCCACATAGGTACCCTCCATTCCCTGCGTGACTTTTATCACTGTGACATCTGCCTCACGGGAAAGCTGTTGAACTGCGCCTTCCTCATATTCAGGCGTTATGTAAATTACTTTTGTATATTCATTTCTTCTGACCAGTCTGATGAAATGATAAATCACATCTCCGTTCTGCATACTTTCTGTCACAGGTCTGCAGATCAGATTAAGGACCATCTGATCATGTGTACTTCTGGAATTAACAGGTACTGTATAAAGTTCCCCCTCCATCACGCGACCCACATTATGTTCCAGATTCATTTCCATCATACTGTAGCTTAAAGCGTCGGTAAGCGCCAGCACCGCATTATTTCTCTGGTTGGCTATCTGCTGACCGCTGCATATTTTCATAACATCATACAATATCAGAATATTATAGTTAAAAGGATATCCAAATTCACGAACCACAAGTTCATCAAACTTACTGGACAGTTTCCAGTGGACACTACCCAGTGAATCACCCTCTGCATATTCTCTCAGACCTGACATTTCACTGACGTCCTGTCCCTTACGCTCCTGATCATAATATTCACCGAACGTCTGTGTTTCCGGTCTTCTTTCCAGTTCTGTAATTAGCCGGATATCCGCCGGATAAACCAGGATCTCCATTGTCCTTCCTATTGTTTTTCGGATTTTCAAAAGTCCCGGAAGGTCATAAAAATCAGCATGTTTTACAGTTACCCAGACACTTCCACAGTCCTCCAGTTTAATAGGATACTGAAATTCCATCTTCCTTTCTCCTGATGGCTGAAGAAAAATTTCATGTTCTGTCTCCTCATTGTACATATTGTTCCTGACATTCACACTCAGTTTCACTGCACCTATTGGAAAAAAGCTTTGCTTTCTGATTCTCAGCACAAGCGGTATTGTATTTCGTACACGGCTGCTGTTTTGCATACTGCATTCTATCGTCAGTGAACTTACCGCTCCTGCGTGAATCAATGCCAGAACAACAGGTACAAGTATGAGGCCGCCCATGAATACAAGTGTCTCTTTTCTGTTTGCAATGATATATACTGCCAGCATCACAATTACTATTGTAATATACCATAATCGATGTTTTTTCATGAAACTTCTACCTTCTGCCAAGTGACGGAGCCTTAATACTGTCCAGAACTTTTTTCAGTATGTCTGCTGCCGTGATTCCTTCAATCTTCGCCTGTGGTCTCAATACAAGACGGTGGCAGCATACATCCTCAAAAACAGCCTGCACATCTTCGGGAATAACATAGTCTCTTTCTTTCAGAACTGCCCTGGCTTTTGCCATCTGAGCAAGTGCACTCGTACCTCGCGGACTTACTCCCAGTTCAACCATAGGCTCCTGACGTGTTGCCTCACAAAGGTCGGCCATATAATAATAAATTTCATCGATAACTTTCACAGAATAGAGATAGCCCTGGATCGCTTTTACATCATCAACTGTCATCCTTGGATGAACGATCTCCATATCTCCGATTCCATGTCTGCTTTTCAGGATCTCAACCTGGCTGTCCCGTCCCGGATATCCTATACTTAACCGCACCATAAAACGGTCCATCTGCGATTCCGGAAGTGCCTGTGTGCCGGCTGCGCCATAATGGTTCTGCGTTGCTATACAGATAAATGGTTTCGGAAGTACATGAGTGATCCCGTCCACCGTAACACTGCCCTCCTCCATAACTTCCAGAAGAGCAGCCTGGGTTTTAGGTGACGTACGGTTAATCTCATCACCCAGGAGAAGGTGGCAGTCTGCCGCACCTGGTTTATACTTGAGTTCTCCTGTATTTTTGTCATAGACACTGAATCCTGTAATATCTGACGGCATGGTATCAGGTGTGAACTGTACTCGCTTATAGGAAAGTCCCAGTGCCCTGGAAAAGGCCAGCGCAAGAGTGGTTTTTCCGACACCCGGTGCATCTTCCAGAAGTACATGCCCTCCCGCATAAATTGCCATCAGCACTTTTTCTATAATTTCATCTTTACCAATAAAAACCTTCTTAATTTCTTTTATGATCTGTTCGGACTGTTCAATTATCATGATGCACCCTCCTTCATGTTATTCTGTGCTGGTTCTGCCTGAGTTTCTGCATCTTTGTTTTCTTCTGTTTCGGGAACTTTTGTTACCTCCGGAGTAACAGCGGGGAGCTCTTCTGTTGTCTCTTCCTGACTTACTTCAGGCAGAGCCGATGGTTCAGGCATAACAGTCGGTTCCGGGATCTGTTCCTGATTCTGATCACCGGGCTGCTCCTGTGCTTCCACACTTTCTGTTTCCTGCTGACTTTCAGCAGGAATCACAGTCAGCTCAGATATTTCTGTATTTTCTTCATCCTGCAGTACAGGCGTTGGTGTCAGCTCTTCTGAAGCTTTTTGCGCTTCTTTCATCTCTTCTTCATATCTTTCCTTTGCTCCATCCGAAATAGAATCCAGAATACGAAAAGCCTCCTCCTGTCCCAGCAGATCCGTCAGTTTCAGAAGATATGCCCTGTAAATCGAATCATCATCTTTCTGGCTGTTCGGCACAAGAAGACTGAAATTCTCCGGCATCGTACTAAGAGAAAATCCTCCCATCACAGGCGGCTCTGTGGCATTTACCACAAGAATATTCAAAGCTGTACAGCCGTCAAATGCCCCTGCCCCGATGGAAGTCACTGTTGCAGAAAGAGAAGAATCTGTAAGAGAAGTACAGCCATTAAATGCTCCTGCTCCGATTTCTTCCAGATTTGAATATCTTCCCAGACTCCAGCTTGCAGAATTCTGCAGTGTAGTACAGCCTGCATAGGCATTCTCTCCAATACATTTCAGACCGCCAAATGCAGCTGCTGTTCCTCCTGTACGTATCAGATTCGGACAGTTACGAAAACAGTCTTTGGGATACTCTTCCACAGCTCCGTAAAAACTTACATATTTTAGATTATCACAATTCATAAAACATCCTTCACCAATGGAAGTCACATTTTGGGGAATTGATGGCTGTGCCAGAGAATCACATTCAGAAAATGCATATGCTCCTATCGTTTTAAGGTTTGAATAGGAACTTGTGATCAGCGTCCTCAGTTTTGAACAGCCATAGAAGGCCCTGTCCTCAACAGCTTCAAGACTGCTTCTTGCTTTTGCAACCATGGCAACTGTGGTCAGCTGCGTACAGCCTGCGAAGCATTCCTCACCCCATACTTTCACATCAGTACGGATATTTACTGCGTAATCACCATTCAGTGAAGTACAGTTTTTGAATGCTCTTGTTCCGATTCTGTCGATCTGCGTATATACACCATTTATATTTGCGCCTAAATATACCTGTGTAAGATTCGGACAGTCCATAAAGGTTTCTTCGCCCCATTCAGGAATGGATCCCTGAATATCTATATAAATCAGATTCTGACAGCCTTTGAAGCAACGGTCGCCCAGACTGACAGCTGTGTTATAACTGATTTTCAACTGTGTCAGTTTGTTGCAGCCGGCAAATGCATCGGCTTCAATCTTCACTGTATCTTCCGGAAGGATATATACTCCCTCCAGATCTGCTGAAGCACTGATCAATACTTTTCCTTCATCTGTTATTTTAAACATGACTCCCCGGATAATTTCCATTTTGTCATTAATTACGCCCAGTATATTTGCTGTGGTGCCATCTCCATACACTGGATCCAGCACAGGTGTGTAGGCAGTCTGATATTCACTTATTTTTTCATTCTGCACCCAAATATGAAGGAAAGAAGGCAGGCTCGAACCAAACACTTTTTCTCCTAAATCTACAACTTCTTCTCCCGGAAGCTGTACAATTGACAGATTCCTGCAGCCTTCAAAGCAGTAATCCGGCAGTTTTTGAAACGCTTCAGGAAATTTAACAGTTGTCAGACTGGTGCAGCCTTCAAAGGTGCCTTCACCCATCAGCTTTAAAGCATTCAGGTTTCTGAGATCTATATTTTCCAGAGACGTACACTGTGCAAAAGCCTTAACTCCAATCATCCTAAGTGCACCGCTTCTTGCTGCAACATCTGAAAAAGTCACCTCTGCCAGTCTTCTGCAGCCATAGAAACAGTAGCGGCTGACAGACTGAAGATTTCCATTGATTTTTACACTTGTCAGCCCTGTACAGTTCTCAAAGCAGCCCTCTCCCATGCTCTCAAGTTCCTCCGGAAGTTCCATACTGCGGAGATTACGGCAGCTGTAAAAAGCCTGGCTTCCAAGTATGTGCAGATTATCAATATCTCCTGTCACCATCAGGCTGTCACAGCCATAAAATGCCCTGTCACCGATTTCTTCCACACCGGTCATGTTGACTGTCATCAGATTTTCACAATTAAAGAATGCTTCCTGTCCTATGATTTTTACTGACTCCGGCAGTCTGATACTTGATAACGCAGTACAGTTTCTGAAAGCTCCGCTGCTTACCGTTGTAAGCTTCTGACAGTCAGAAAAATCAAAATATTTTATCTCTGTACAGTCCTCAAAACAGTTTTCTCCGATTTCCTGCATCGCAGTGGGAGACGGATCATAAATACCGGTCAGCTGGTTACAGCCTTTAAAAGCCTCTTTATAGTAAGCGATCGTATTCTCTTTGATATTTACCTGTTCACAATAATCTGTTACCACATTCAGCAATACATGGGTTCCGTCTTCGTTTGTTCCGTTAAGGATACCGTCCTCAAAAATAAAACTGTCAAATTCTTCCCCTGCTGTCATAAGTTCTGCGTTTTCAGGCAGTATGATTTTTTCATCCTTAAAAAGTTCAGAGTTTTCTACAGCAACTGTCTCCAATGCAGTGCAGTACTCAAAGCAGTTCGATAATACGCCACTGACTGAAGACGGTATATACACGATCTCCAGATTTTCACAACCTGCAAATGCATTCTCGGCAACAGCTGTAGTATTTTCTTTAATCTTGCAGGAAGTCCTTGTTTTCTGATACATCCTGATCAGTTTGTAACAGGTTTCTTTTCCTGATCTGATCTCCTGATATTTAACTCCGTCTTCATAAATATAGGAATCTGTCTCTGTATAAAGCAATTTCCTGGCAGTACCCTCTCCGTATACAGGATCAAGTACTTCCGACCAGGAAGTCAGGTAGTCTTCATATGCATTCTCATTTACATAAATCCGAATATCCGGTACTTTTATTCTCCTTTTGGGATCTCCAAATACTTTGTCAGAAATGGTCACCTTATTCCCCGTCAGAGTAATTGTTTCAACTTCTGCCGGAAGGACAAGGCTTTCCTCCTGTAATTCTGTAATACCACTGCCCAGAATAATATCGGTCAGCCCGTCACAGCCAGCCAGTGCACCTGCTCCAATTGCTGTAACCGGAGCATCTATTGTTATCGACCCTTTTTTATCCTGCGGAATCCCCGCAAGTACATTTTGTTCTTTTTCATATACAAGTACCGGACCATTTTCCAGATATGTATACAAACCACTTTCGCCATTTTCAGAACCAAAAGTAATATTTTCGCATTCTCTTCCAAATGCAAACATATACGTTTTACATATGGTGTCATAATCGGAATCCGGTACTGTTATTTTTCCCTTAAACCCGGTTTCTCCTTTAAGTACCGGCGGATTTTCTCCTGCAAAATGGATCACCGCATCTTCTGAAAGTCCGCTGAAACAGCCTTCTTCCAGATATTTCACTGTATCCGGTATAGTCATTTCTTTACATCCGGATGGTATAGAAAGAAGTGTCCTGCCATCTTTGCTGTACATCAGTCCATCCTTAATAATGAAATCCTGAAAAGAAGTCAGATTGTCTTCCATCTCATATTCCGTAAGATCCGGAAGATTTTCAGTAATACTGTTTATATCAACTGTCTGTACACTCTGTGGGATTATGAGTTTCGTAACGCCTTTATTTTTTTCCTTCAGGGCTATTTTTGTAACCCCCATCGGTACAGTGATCGTTGTATCTGTACCTGTGTATTTCTCAAGTACCTGGTCACCTTTGTACTCAGACATATCATCATCATTCTGTGTCTCTCTGCGGATTTTGTAACCTTCCGGTACCTCTACCATTATATTGGCTACACTTCTGCCATTACTTCCCCAGTCATAAACCGGATAATAAACGTAACCTCTGCTGTCTTCTTTGACTCCATTAGCTACAAAAGAAAAACCTTCCAGCATTTTGGTCAGATATCCATCTGCACCTTCCTCCAGAAAATCAACATTCTGATAACTTTCTCCTAAAGTCCAGTTTCTGAATACTTCCTTTATTTCTGCATTTCCCAGAATTGCTATCATGCGTCTGTGTATTTCCGTGAAATCCACTACGCCTCCGCTGACAGGCTGACATTTTGCCGTGCCCGCAAGTGTCTGCAGAACCTCATAGGCCTCTTCTCCGATTGCAGTTTTCAGTGCTTTTCCCGGGAATGAAGTTATATAATATTTATCATCATTGGAAAAAGTAGCCATATAGTTTGGAAAAACGACATTCCCCAGCACTTTATAGGCGGCTCTGGCTGACTGTCCTCCATAAGTAAATACTGCCGTCTGATTTCCTGACTGATTCGTGGAAAAAGATACTCTGTATCCGTCCTTCCCTCCACAGGAAAGTTCCTTTGTTACTGTATTTCCCTTACTGTCTGTAAATGTGGCTGTAACCACTGCATCATCTGCCGAAAATTTATCCCCTCTGAAATAATATTCCTTTGAAATCTTGGCACTGATTGATTTCAGCTGCAATCCGTCATCTGTCACATATGGATCTCTTGGCTTCAGCGCCTCCGGAATCTGCGTTGGCACAGGAGTCGGTGTATTTGGAACAGGAGTTGGTGTATTTGAATTACTGTTGTCCGGATTGTTTCCCGGACTGCTATTATTACTATTATTACTATTGTTTCCAGTATTCCCGTTTGCTCCATTATTCCCGCTGTTTCCCGTATTTCCATTGGTTCCGGTATTATCGTTTTTTCCGGTATTGCTGTTGCTATCACCATTTTTATCAGCTTTTTTGTTATTATCAGTACCTGAATTGCCTCTGTTGTTCCCAGTTCCGGAACTTCCACTATTATTACTGTTTTCTGAATTCTGACGGTCGGTGTTTTCAGTAGAAGCCGGATTCTGTGTATTTGTAAATTCAACGCCTGTTTTTTTATCGTTCTCTTTTGCAGGCTGGTTTTCATCTATAATGCCGAGTGAATCCCTGGTTTCAGGCTGCTGTTTTTCTTCCTGATCTTCTTCCTCAGTCTCCTCCTGAACCTGAACTGCCTGTTGTTCATTTTTTCCTGATTCTTCTTCAGCGTTATTTATATTTTCGTCAGCAAGATCTACATCTTCTCCATTGCCTGCCGTATAATCATAATCTGTAGTTTTGTGCCGGTTTTCATATTTTTCAAATTTTGCAGGATTAAACAGCGTTTCCAGTTCTGAAGCATTTCCAAGTGCCGTTGCTGCCACACCGAGCACTGCTGCACCTGTCACAGCTGTAATTACCTTCTTTTTGTTATTTCTGTTCATCTATTCTTAACTGCTCCTTCGTGTGCACATCTGCTCGCCGATAATTCTGCGTACTTTCTCATAGTCTACAGGTTTGTTGATATGTCCATTCATTCCCACTTCTTTTGAGTGTCTGCTGTCTTCCACAAAAGCATTTGCAGACATTGCAAAGATCAGAATATCCGAATCTTCACGCTGCATGTTTCTGATCACACTGGTTGCTTCCCAGCCATCCATTTCAGGCATCTGAATATCCATAAGGATCACGTCATAATCTCCAGGTCTGCTGTCTGCAAACATCTGCACCACTTCTTTTCCGTCACAGGCTCTTGTAACAATCGCCCCTTCCATCGCAAGAATCTCCATAGCAATTTCTGCGTTGATATCATTATCTTCTGCCATAAGAATACGGATTCCTTTCATGGAAAATTCGTCAATTGCTTTCTGTCTCATCTGTGCTTCACAAATATTGGATTCGCCAGCAACTGCATTGTCCATCTGTTCAGCAACAGGAAGTGTGATATACACTGTAAACTGAGTTCCTTTTCCTTCCTCACTTTCTACAAGAATCTGTCCCTGCATCAGTCTGATAATACTGTCTGCAATCGCCATTCCAAGTCCACTTCCACCATAGTTATGCGCAGTAGATGCATCTTCCTGCTCAAATGGTCTGAAAATCTTGCTGACAAAATCTTCTTTAATTCCTTTTCCCGTATCTCTTACACTGATCATCAGGTGAAGTTCTCCGTCCAGTTTATCCATCTGACGGAAAGTAACAGTTACAGAACCACCTGCCTGAGTAAACTTATTCGCATTTGAAATAAAATTGATCAGCACCTGACTTAAACGCATTTCATCACCGATCACATATCGCACATCAAAATCCTGCATTTCAACTTTCCAGTGGATTCCCTTATCCTCTGCTGTACTCCTGAACATGGAATCCAGCTTGTCGGCAAGTGCAAAAAGATCAAACGGAACTTTTTCAAGTTTCATTTTGCCGCTTTCAATCCTTGACATATCAAGAATGTCGTTGATCAGATGAAGAAGAAACTGAGAAAGTTCTTCAATTTTGTCAAGATAATTTTCTGCCGAATCCCGGTCATTGATATGTACCCGTATCAGTTTCAGCATGCCGATGATACCATTCATGGGAGTTCGTATCTCATGTGACATCTGTGACAGAAAATCTGATTTGGACTGACTTTCTTTCTGCGCAGCCTCCAGTTCTTTCTGCATCTGTCTGCGCACTTCATATTCTTCGGTAATATCCCTGCAGGAAACCAGATAAATTTCCTGCTCCTTAAGTACTTCTACCGAAAGAGCCGCCTGTCTTTCCACTGTTTCTCCTGCCCGATGATAAGTTACCTCAAACTCTGCCGGCCGGTCTCCCTCCCAGACAGACAGTTCACGGATAATTTCTCTGTTCCTGCTCTGATCTGTCAGCCCTTTCAGGCATTCTATATCCATATATAAAGACCGGGCTGTCAACCCGGTCATTTTTTCAAAATTGGGGCTGACGTACAGAATTTTTAGGTCTCTTTTCCTGATG
>JABLTO010234609.1_pt1 | contig 12992 bp, 11 predicted proteins | sample 7160091 | NCBI WGS metagenome assembly JABLTO01 (sample SAMN14651225, study PRJNA627086) | human gut metagenome | isolation source: feces | host: Homo sapiens
TATATTTAAATTATTAAGTTTTCTTAACCTAAAAACCGCCCTGTCATGCGATAAAGCACAACAGGGCGGCAGTTTATCAGCTACAGCCGTCACCGGCTGAACTTCCGGCGCTGGGGCGCCGATCGATCTTAAATTTTCATCATGTCAAATCGGTAAAATTCCAGCATTTTCTTAACTGCGCCGTCATTATCGCGGACGTCGCGGCGGATAACGTATTTTCTGCTGTTCCACGGTATGATGACTTTTGATTTTGTTACTTCTGCATCATATATCGCGCTTGACGGCATACGGCAGATCAGCTCGTTTTTGCTGTTCATTATGACGATCTCGCCTTTCCTGTACGCTACTATCATCATGCGTTTCGCTGTTATGGCTCTGAACACCGGAAACATCAATGCAATCAGCACGCATACCGTTATGATCCCGGCGTCTGCCTGGTCAAATATGCACATCATGGCTATGCAAAACACAAGCACTGCAACGACGAATTTCGTAAAAAATTTAAACGACAGCGCTATATAATATCCTGAAACGAAAAATGTGTACTCGCCTTCACAGCCTTCTCCCTCAATAAACTCTTCTGCGCTTTCGCCCGCCATCTTTACAGTCTTGTTCTGTATGCTTTTATCGAGTGCCGCAGTAATGGCATTTGATATCACTGATGAAATAATATTATTTAACATTATTTATTACCGCTGCTGTCTCCGAGTTTAGGCTTGTACTCATCATAAACATTATATACAAACGTCTTCTGATCGGATTCGACTATGATTTCGCCGCCGCGGGCGCGGAATTCTGCTACTATATAGTCAGTCACATCCTGTGACGGTTCTTCGACTGTCAGGTAAAAACCCTTCAGCCCGCATGTGCTGTGCGTTTTTACTTCGACGCCGAAGCGTTCTTTTACGCCGTTTATTATCTTTACCGCTTCAGTAAGCGCTATTCTTGCCATTTTGATCCTCCCTGTCCCGTTCGTCCGGGTATCAGCTTGTCTGTATATTTAAATATAATCGGAAATATATGGTATTTTATGGAATATCATGTCATCTACTTCCTCTATCGCTTCCACTGAGCCTTCTATACGTTCAAGCTCAAGCAGACGCGCTGCTGTCTTGTAGCCGAGCAGGAGCGCTGTAAGCGTTCCGATAGTCAGCCTTACGGTATGGTCCGCCGGACCTTCAACTACGCTGCACTTTCCGTTTTCAAAAAGAACTGTTATCTTCTTGTTGTTCCACTCAAGCAGCTCGTCTTCTACGTCGAAGCATATGCGCACAGGCGGCTCGTCCGGGTCGCACGGATAGCTCTCAAAGAATTTCTCTACATCTACGATGCGGCCCATACAGTAAGGGCAGATGACTTCCTTTATATCCCCGTCATCCATTTCGAAGGCTATAGGCTCGCTGAAATATGTATTGCCGCGTATCTCGTCTATCATTGACTCGTGAGCGCGGATAAAATTCCACAGACCCTTCTGCGCCTCGCGATTAAGATATATCATTTCTTTTATATGCATGATGTCATCTTTTATGAGATACACCATATAGCCGCACGGACGGTCCTCGCTGTTGTAATATATAGCGACGTTCGTATCGTCCTCGTCCCAGCGCCAGTACTCCTCCCACGCAAGCGCGTTCCTGTACAGGCAGCCGTGAGTCACTGACGCGAATTTCGCGTGCAGCGCCTTAAAATCCTGATTTTCCCATTCAACACGGCGCACGTAGCCTGACGTTATTACCTGGTTAGGTATCTGCGTGTCTTTTATCGTATATGATATCTTATTTGACACTATCTCCCAGCCAAATCCATGATAAAGCGGGATAGAATAAGGATATAGCAGCGCAAACGATATGCCCTTTTCCCTCATGTTTACCATAGTTTCAAACATAAGGCGGCTCATTATGCCATGGCCCGTATACTCCGGATACGTGCAGACGCTGGTCACAAAGCCTATAGGATATTTGCTGCCGTATATGTTCATTTCCAGCGGATAAGACGCAAACTGGGAAACGAGCGTGTCTCCGTCGAAGCATCCCATAACGTCAGCTCTTTCAAGCACAGGGAACTTCGACTGCTTTATATCATCATCGTCCCATCCCGTCTCCATCAGCTCCTGCTCCGTTATCTGAAATGCGTATCTGAGCAGATCGTTATACTGCTCAACGTCATCTGTCGTCAGATGCCTGACTGTAAAATTATTCAATAATTTATTATTGCTTATGTCATTACCTTTAACGATATTTTCCATAATTCCCTCTCAAATCGATCACTGTCTTTTGAATCTCCGGCATGATCGTATTTCGTCTCAATGTCATACCGTAATATCCGGTCATACATTGCGCGCTCACGCGCGCCGGCTTTTGCTGCTTAAAACAACTTCCATTTAATTATATATCCCGTGCAGTTATTATTCAAGCGTGCACGCAAAAGCGGCGGAAAGCCTTTATATTTTAAGCTTACCGCCGCTTTATAAAACTTCAGTTATTTATTTTTCTTCGATTTCACCAAAGAGCTCCTTTTCATGCTCCTTTATGTACGGATACACTATCTCAAGGAAGCTCCTGTGGTTGCAGAAGTTCTGCGGACCGACTTTAAATGCTTCATCAGTCATCGGGCCTGTCCTTATAGCCGGTATGACAGTTATCATATCGACCGAGCCCTCTGAAAGCGCTCTGAAATCCTCCAGGTCGGCTGAAACCATGTATATGACCTCAGGTCCCGGCGAAAACGGCGGCTCGTCCTCTCTGTGTATGAATATAGTCGCTACTTCGTGATCATGACCGGAGACCTCGCGGAACTCAGCAATCTCTGTCAGATCGTCCTCTGTGAGCTTAAGTCCTGTTTCCTCCCACATCTCGCGCGTCATCGCGTACCGCGGCGTTTCGCCCGCAGATACGTGCCCTCCCGCAGTTATGTCGTATCTGCCCGGGTGGCTCTTCTTTTCAAAAGAGCGTCTCTGCAAATATATGCGCGGGCCTTTTTCGGACATGCCGACTACCCAGCACTGGGCTACTCTGTGCCACATGCCGTTGTAGTGAACGACCGGCCTTGCAAATACGCCTATTTCATTCATATTTTCATCATACGCAGTCAGCATCTCAGGCTTTTTTTTACTGCGTTTGTTCGGACGCTTTGATTTCATACGAAACCGCCTTTATTTACAATACATGGTCAATAAATCAATACTTAATGCAAATACCGCACTATGATGCGTCGGCCGGGCCGACGTACAGCATGCATCGTACATTGACGATATTTACTTAAATGAATTAAAGAAGTTTATTATTCCTGTCGCGTCAGCCTGTGCGAGCCTCTGTCTGAAAGCGCTCGTCTTAAGGAGCTGGCACTCTGTTTTGTTATCATAGAATCCATGTTCTATGAGAAGTGATGGCATTTCTGTATTTCTGTTAACATAAAGACCCTTCTCACCCGTGCCGGTCTTTTTTATGCCTCTGTCTGTCAGTTCTGTTATAGACGCCTTTGTAGCAGCTTCTATAGACTTTGCTGCTTTTTCAGATACGCCTCCTGATTTATGTATCCAAACTTCCCATCCATGTGCCGTGGTCCAACGGCTTCCATTACCGCCTGCATTTGAATGTATGCTCACAAACAGGTCTACGTTCTCAGCGTTGTTTGCTACCGCTACTCTGCTCGCAAGTGACGGGTCTGTCTGATCGTCTTTCGCTACTGTCATTATAACAGTATATCCCTGAGCCTCAAGAAGATCCTTGAGCCTGTACGCTACGTCGCGATTGAACTCCCACTCCATGAGCGAGCTGTCAGGACTGCGCTTTCCGCCTGTAGTCTTGCCGTGGCCCGGGTCGATGACTACTGTTATCTTTCCGTCTGCGTACGGAGCGTAAGTCGCAAGGCTGTCATGCTTTACTGTATTGTTTACCGTAACGCTGTCAGGCGCTGTCACAGTCGGAGTCGTCGTATTGGTACCCGTGTTCGTGTTCGCGCTGCTTCCTGAGCTGCCGTTGTTTGTATTGGAATTGCTGCCGGAGCTGCTGTTTGAGTTATTGTTGTCTGTCGAGCCGCTGTTTGAAGATCCGCCGTTGTCTGTTGACGCGCTCTCCTTAAATGAAAGAGTCATAGTCTTTCCGTCAGACGAATACGACACCTTCGGTGTGACCTTTGACGACATATCGATAACTATACGGACTATATTGCTGCTCTGCGTGCCGCCTCTTACGCTCGTCACAGGCGAGCCTGAAGCGCTGACGCTCTTAGCAGATGCCGCGTCAGTTCCGAGCTTTGAGTCCTTGAAGTCTATATAATATCTGTAAGGGCTGCTCAGCCATGTACCGCTTGTGTATGACTTCAGAGAAGTCGTCGAAGTTATCTGGACATTCGTATAGGTATTAGACGAATCTCCTGATATCTTCTGGCCTGCAGTGACCTTTGTGGATGATACTGTGTATGACGGTTCTGTAACTATACTGCCTGATCCTGAGCTGCTGTTTGACGGCGATTTTATGATAACTGTCCTTGTAGGATTGTCCCAGTCAACATCGTAGCCAAAGCCTTCGCTTATGAATCTCAGCGGCACCATAGTCCTCGCGCCGCCCTTGTTATCGACCTTCACAAGCTGAGGCGCTACATCCATGCCTTTTGAAACTCCGTTTACGATAGCCGTTTTGGATCCTATAGTGACTTTCACCGTCGTGCCGCCCTTTACAAATGTCGCCGTGTGAGAATCCTGATCCCACGATGACGTACCTCCCAACGCGCCCACTATAGCGGATACAGGCACCATAGTCCTGTTCTGGACCATTATCGGCTCTGCGTCAGTCGATACCGTCTTTCCGTCGAGCGTTATAGTTATCGGATCGCTTGCGGCATCAGATACGAACACGCTGACCATCATCATAAGGATTATAAAGCCGGCCGTAAAAAATACGAGCCTGCCGGCCTTCATCATTTTCATTTTTTCTTATTCCCCCTTTTCACCATTTCATAACAAGGCGCGCGGAAACATATCGTAATTTACCGATGCATCATACTCATGCATCACACGACGCGCCCTTTCCCGGCATCCCATCCGGGGCGCTTCTGCCTCCTTCGCTCCTGTTATCTTAAACTGCATTTAAACAACCAATTAAAATTTTAGCACAATTTAAACTTTCATTCCATCAATCGCCCCATCTGTAACATAAATAACATTAAAATGACTTTTAATATTCTCAATTCTGTAATATCCTGTATAATTAATATGCACACACGGCAGACGCCCGGCGTCTGTATATGACAACTTGACCGGCAGAAGAGGAACTTAAAATGTTAAGGATATTAAAAAAACCACTTACCATAATACTCATACTTTTCATACTCATCGGCGGAGGCGGCCTCCTAGGCTACCGTATCATATCTGCTGATTTTGACATGAGGAGCTACGAGATCATAAGCTACAACAACCTTTACTCTCTGAGAGTGCCGTCTGACTGGAAAAAGAGCAGCGGTGCTTCCAAAAATGCGGTCATAGCCGCTGAAACGCCTTCGGCCTCAATGTACGCGATGATGTCAGCCGACCATTCATATGATGAGGGCCTGACTCTTGAAGAGTACATAAACGCTTATATCGCAAAGATAGGCGAGTCGAGCGACAACGCGCTCGTGCAGACTGTTACAGTACAGCCTGAGCAGATGACCATGGGCGAAAATACAGGATACTACTTTGAGCTGGACACATCAGCAGGAGGCGTTCCCGTACACATGTGGGACTTCATGTTCACGGCAAACGGCGGCTACGTCCACATAGACGTTGCATCCTCCGGACAGGACAACGCATCGCAGGCAGAAACGGCGAAAAATATAATAAGCTCTGCCAAAGTCCTTAAAAATCAGACGCAGTAATTAAATATATCGGGTTGAAATACGTTTTCTCATTTGTTAAGATGTATACAATCATTCCGACGGTCTTTATGCGCGGCGACGCGCGGATCTTGTTACGGATGTAATTTGTACATATTTATTAACGTACAGACATGTTTATTCATTATCGCAAATATTTTACAAGGAGATAATCATAATGATAAATTACAGAAGCACTCGCGGCAGCAAGGATGCTAAAACTGCTGCACAGGCTGTTATAAAGGGACTCGCTGAGGATAAGGGGCTTTTTGTTCCTGACGCGATACCTGCGCTGCCGTTCAAGCCGGAGGACATGGTCGGCAGACCGTATAAAGAAATAGCAAAGGCTATAATCGCTGCATTCTTTACTGACTATACTGACGAAGAGCTGCAGGCGTGCGTTGACGGCGCTTATGACTCAAAGTTCGAGGCTGAGGACGTTGTTCCCGTAGTAAAGGCCGGCGACGCATATTTCCTTGAGCTTTACCATGGAAAGACTGCTGCGTTTAAGGACATGGCGCTCTCTATCCTTCCTTATCTGCTGACTACGGCTATGAAAAAGGAAAATGAGGAGAAGAAGGTCGCTATACTTACTGCTACATCAGGCGACACAGGCAAGGCTGCCCTTGAAGGCTTCGCTGACGTTCCGGGAACTGAGATCATCGTATTCTTCCCTGAGGACGGCGTAAGTGAGGTCCAGAAGCGCCAGATGACTACTCAGGAAGGCGCTAACACTCACGTTTTCGGCATCCACGGAAATTTTGATGACGCTCAGACAGGTGTTAAGAACATATTCAACGACGACGCTTTCAATGCCGCGCTCAATGAAAGAGGCATACGCCTTTCTTCTGCGAACTCTATAAACATCGGGCGTCTTATCCCGCAGGTAGCTTACTATGTTTACGCTTACATAAAGCTTATCGAGAACGGAGCTGTAAAGCCGGGTGAAAAGATAAACATCACTGTTCCTACAGGAAACTTCGGTAATATCCTCGCCGCTTACTATGCAAGCAAGATGGGTATCCCTGTAAACAAGTTCATATGCGCTTCAAACGAAAACAAAGTCCTGACTGATTTCCTGACTACAGGAACTTACAGCACAGACAGGGAATTCCACATCACTAATTCTCCGTCTATGGACATCCTTATATCAAGCAATCTCGAACGTCTGCTCTATCACCTGAGCGCTGCAGGACTTGACGAGAGCTCCGCTCACGAAACAGCCGGCGCTGAGATCGCTGCGCTCATGAAGAGCCTCGACCGGAACAAAAGCTATACTGTAAGCGATAAGGTAAAGGCAGGTCTTGCTGATTTCGCTGCCGGATATGCGGATCAGGCTCAGACAGAGGCAGCCATCGCTGAGATGTACAATGATTACAACTACCTTATGGATACTCACACTGCAGTAGCTTACAAGGTATATGAGGATTACAAGAAGGCAACGGGCGATGAGACTCCTGTAGTAATCGCTTCCACAGCAAGCGCTTACAAGTTCGCTGCAAGCGTAAATGAAGCTCTAGGAATGCCTGCTGAGGCTGACGGATTTGCATGCGTCCGCGCGCTCAACGCAAAGACAGGCGTACCTGTACCGTCAGGTCTTAAGGACCTCGACAAGAAGCCTGTAAGACACACAGGCGTTATAGAAAAGACACAGCTTGCTGATGCTGTTATGGAGTCTTTGAAGTAGACTGTTAAATATTTGATCCGGTTTCAAAAAGACCGCCGCGCATAATCGTTTTGGCGCGGCGGTCCTGTCACGCGGTGACGCGTGCAGTTGTGTTTAAAAAAGCGGCGCCTGCGGGCGCCGCTTTTTTGCTTTATACAAATATTGTTTTTATCAATTGATTTTCTTTTTACAGGTTCCAGCTGTTGAGATATTCCTGCTGTTTGTGCGTGAGCTTGTCTATCTTAGTGCCCCAGGCTGCGAGCTTGCGTTCTGCTACCTTTGTGTCTATCTCGTCTGTTACGTTTATTACCTTGTTTTCAAGGTTTTCGTGATTTTCAAGTATATAAAGGGCTGAGAGGGCCTGCACCGCGAAGCTCATGTCCATGATCTCTGCAGGGTGACCGTTTGACGCTGCTATGTTTACGAGGCGGCCTTCTGCTATTACGTTTACTGTGTGGCCGTTTGTAAGCTCGTACGCTGTGATGTTTTCGCGTGCTTCCTTCTTTTTAACTGCATTCTTCTCAAGCCATTCCATGTCTACTTCTACGTTGAAGTGGCCTGCGTTTGCAAGTATTACGTTGTCCTTCATGCTGAGCATGTGCCAGCCTGTGATTATCTCCTCGCAGCCTGTTACTGTTACAAATATATCGCCGACCTTTGCTGCTTCCGCCATAGGCATGACGTCGTAGCCGTCCATGCGCGCTTCTATGGCCTTTACAGGATCTACTTCTGTGACGATGACCTGAGCGCCGTATGCTGCAGCTCTCATCGCAACGCCCTTGCCGCACCAGCCGTAGCCTGCTACTACTACCTTCTTCGCAGCGAGTATGAGGTTCGTGCAGTGCATGATGCTCTCCCATACTGACTGGCCTGTGCCGTATCTGTTGTCAAACAGATGCTTGCACTTTGCGTCGTTTACTGCGACCATAGGGAATTTCAGCACGCCTTCCTTTTCCATGGCGCGGAGCCTTATAACGCCTGTAGTAGTCTCCTCGCAGCCGCCCCATACGCCGTCGCACAGGTCTGTCATCTCTGTGTGGAGCATGCCTATAAGGTCGCCGCCGTCGTCTATGATGATCTGCGGGCCGTTTTCCAGAGTTTTCCTTATATGTCTCTTATACTCTTCTTCAGTAGCGCCGTGGTAAGCAAATACTCTGAGACCGTCGTCAACGAGGGCTGCTGCAACATCGTCCTGCGTTGAAAGGACGTTGCTTCCTGTTACTGACATTATAGCGCCGCCGGCGGCGAGCACCTTGCACAGATAAGCTGTCTTTGCTTCAAGATGTACTGATAGCGATATTTTTACATCTTTAAAAGGCTTCGTCTGACGAAATTCCTTTTCGAGTCCCGCGAGAAGCGGCATATTTTTCTTTACCCAGTTGATCTTTTCGTGGCCTGATGGCGCAAGCGCCATGTCACGTACTTCGTATTCCTGCATTTTCAATGCCTCCCTTAATATTTTACTGCATAGTTAAGCTGCCGCGTTTTCCGGCGGCCGGCTTTTCGTGAATGAAAAGCTCATATGCGACGCCGGGCGGCGCGACAGCTGTGTGTCATTCGTTATTGCGTCATCTCTGCGGCATAAGCGTCCGGATAACTTTTTCAGATCTCCGTTTACTGCGCTTTTACCATCTCAGCCATAGTGTCTCGAGTGAACTGACCGTCTAATGAGACGTATGAGAGCGAGTCTGCAGCTTCGCCGTTTACTGTAAACTGTACGGCAGATATCTCGCTGAATGAATTAAGTATCGTATCTACCGTCTGGAATATAAAATAACTCTCAGTATACATGCTCTGGTCCATGAGCTCGTCGCCTGTAAGGTCGATCGTGCACACGCCGTCCTTTACAGTCACGCTGCCGATGCCGAAAACGTCTGAAACGTAAGTTTCATCGTCTGCTCCGCCGCCATGCTGCGAAGGGTCGTCCTTCAGCAGGTCTATAGTTGACTTTACAGCGTATGCGAGGCCCTCGTCGTTATCTGCTACGGTAGACTTGTCAACTGTGACAGTCGCGCTGCCGTCTCTGTTTACCTCCGGCAGTGTTTCGTCACCTGTCTCAACATATTTTGCGTTTGCGTATGTAAGCGCTATCTCATATGAAACAGTATTTTCAGACTCGCCGGCTGATATCTGCTCTGAAGACTGCGGCTCGGACTTTGACGGGTCAGCTGCGCTTCCTCCCTGCGCCTTGTCTCCGCATCCTGTAAATGCAGTCATGAGCATCATAGTTCCCACTAATATCAATGCGGCGTATCTTCCATTCCTTTTGATCATTTTTAAAACCCCTTTCTTTTCACCGGATGTTCCGGCACATGTTGCACCTGTAGTTATTAATTATACCACGAATTGCTGATGTTCCAACTTAAAAATGAATATGTAACAAAGCTGTTATCACTGTCATGCCGCGCTCTATCGCTGCTGCAAGCTCTGCCACCAGGTCTGTCGCGCGCGGGCATACGAGCTGCGCGCGTCGCCGCGCGATACAACAAAAGCCGTGCAGGAAAACAGTCCCGCGCGGCTCCGGATACAGTAATATATTTACGATTTTTTAAAAATTTATTATGCCAAGATGCTCAAGAAGTATCTTTACGCCTATAAGTATAAGTATGATGCCTCCGGCGACCTCAGCCTTCTGCTGGAAGCGTCCTCCGAAAACGCTGCCTGTCTTGACTCCTGCGGCTGAACAGACAAATGTCGTTATACCGATGATCGTTATAGCCAGCCATATATTTACATTAAGGAACGCAAATGTTATACCGACCGCGAGGGCGTCTATGCTCGTAGCTATCGCCATAACAAGCATAGTCACAGCTCCGAACGACGCGTCAGTATCTGCGTTCTCTTCATCGTCGCTGAACGCTTCCTTTATCATCTTTCCTCCGATGAACGCAAGCAGTACGAACGCTATCCAGTGATCGAACGCTGTTATATACTTATAAAACGCCGAGCCAAGCACAAAACCGAGAAACGGCATGAGCGCCTGAAATCCGCCGAACCACGCGCCTGCGATGCACATATGCTTCAGCCTTACATTTCCCGTAGCCAGTCCCTTACAGACTGACACTGCGAACGCGTCCATGGAGAGCGCGACGCCAAGCAATATTAATTCTGCAATACTCATAGATCTGCTCCAATTAAACCTCAATATACCTTATACTTCCGATCCGTGCTTTATGCCACCGCACAGCCGGACTGCGTTTCTGCAGGTGATCTGATTCACCCGTAACACAGCATTAATGTCTATAATAACACAAGGGAGGCGCATCTGCCTCCCTTAATAGTATTTCCGATAAATATATTTTAGAACAGGCGTCGCCGCCTGATACTGTTGTCTGACCGGCATTATTACCTGCCTGACATTATGACCTGTACAAAGCGCGGTACCTCTATCCTGAAACGGAATCCGAAAAGATCACTGAGATCAAGCATTGGCATGCTTATACTGCTGAACCGGCCGCTGTCGAACGGATCATTTGCATTGCTGCCAAACGGATCTCCACTGAAATCATATCCAGGTCTGATTTCATTTGAAGGCGTTCCCGTGCTGCCCTGTGACGGCCTCTGCTGACTCTGCCCGCTGTTCCGGTCATTGCCATCGTTTTTACTGCTGTCTGACGACGGCTGCGAGCTTATGCTTCCGTCATCTCCGTCACTCTGCGTGCTTCCTGTTACAGCGTAAGCGACTGCTGAACCGCAGTCAAGTATACCGCCTGAAACTGTTTTTCCTGAAAGCGCTGTATCTGTTTTTACAGTAGAAAGCAGGATGTTTTTCGTATCTGCAAGCGTCAGGTCAGCGTTGGAAGAATATACCATAGCAGCTGCTGCAGTAACGAAAGGCGCTGCCATGGATGTACCTGTCATGTATGCGTACTTTCCTCCTGCTGATGTACTTATGATATCCGTCCCCGGAGCGCCGATATCTACTGATGAAGCGCCGTAATCAGACGAAGCGCTGAGCGTTCCGTCGGCTTTTATATTTGCAACAGTTATGATATTGTCAAGATCGTATGATGCAGGATAGCTTGGTTTTTTATCTATATCTATACCGCGCCCGTCTTCTCCGCCGTTGCCGGCGGCTACTATGAACAGCATCTTTGACTTTTTCATCGTCCTGTAAAGGACCTTGTCATTAGTGTCTGTTCCGAGGCTCAGATTGCATATGGATGCACCGTTTGCCTCTGCATACTTTATGGCAAGCGCAAGTGAGAGCGTTGTTCCCTCACCGTTCTCTCCGCCTAAAGCCTTGAGCATCATTATCTTTATGTTGTCGTAATCAGCAAGTCCGGCTATACCTTCTTCGTTGTTCTTTTTAGCTGATATAGTTCCGGCGCAGTGCGTGCCGTGCGCGTCTGTGGAACCTGTATAGACATAGTTGTTATTGTCATAGAAATTCCAGCCGTTAACGTCGTCAACATATCCGTTTCCGTCATCGTCTACGCCGTTTCCCGCTATCTCGTCAGTATTTGTCCAGAATGAGCCCGTAAGCTCGGAATGCCGGTACTGAACGCCTGTGTCTATGAGCGCTATGACTGCCTGGCGCGCAGGCGTGTAGTAGCTCCATGCTTTTTCGGCGCTTACGTCTACGCCGCTCTTTGACTTTAATGATGTTCTGTATCCCTTAAATGTCCCGTTGTTTGAAAGCGCCCACTGCGCTTTTGAATATGAATCATTCGTGACAGTCTGGGTGACTGCCTCGTTTTCGTATGAGAAATTAGGCTGATACGTATCGACGCTGTCGTCTGCATCGAGTGCTTCAAGGCCTGCTTTAAGATCGTCCTGTGAATCGTATTTTTTTACTTCGAGGCTGCCGTCATTGTACATAACAAGTACTTCGTTGTTTTCATACTCGTCAAGTGAGTATTCTATGCTGTCAAGTGCTTTTTCCTCTGCGGCGCTCAGATCTGTGGTGAATTCATCGCCGAGCGATATGTCAGGCTCATCTGCAGAATCATCTTCCGTAATGCCCGAATCTGTCTGATCTGCTGATTCGCTGTCTGTCGCCGTCGCCGGCGAAGTATGGCTGTCACCGGTGTCATCGGCGCTCTGCGCTGAGTCATTTGCTGATGCAGTCTGTCCCGCAGCGGCGGCTGCCGCTGATATCACGCTTGCGCCTTTTGACGTATTTTTTCCGTCAGCAAATGCTGTCGGCACGCTGCATACGAAAAGAACTGCAGCCATAACAGCCGCAGCTGTCCTGAATTTTCTGTATGTTTTCATCTATCCGACCCCCTTGTCATTGTCCATTCCATGGTCTATACACAAACTTAACAGAATTCACACGAACTTACAAGACGAACAGGCGTTTTTTCACACAAAATTCAAAAAAGCCCTGTCCTCCGTACACATGGCGGAGAACAGGGCTATATATTTTTACAATAACATATACTTTATTGTAACTTTTATTATTGTGAAATTGCCGATGCCGGCGGCTGATATACGGATAAGCGGAGCTCGGAGCAGAATGGATATGCTTCCA
>JABLTO010035993.1_pt1 | contig 12976 bp, 24 predicted proteins | sample 7160091 | NCBI WGS metagenome assembly JABLTO01 (sample SAMN14651225, study PRJNA627086) | human gut metagenome | isolation source: feces | host: Homo sapiens
TACATCATTACCACATTCTGCTGAAAAAGCTTCACTATGAATTAAACGTTCTTTTTTTATTTTGGATACCTCGGGTATCCTTTTTTTGTATTAGGCAAAAAATCAAGGAAAAAAGTAAAAAAATAAAAATAATACTTTAGAGTGCTTGTTATTTCAATGAGGGTAATAAAAGTATGAGCCTTGACAAGTTTAGAATTGTTAGGAATCTTATGATTCTTCAATCTTTTTTTAAGACAGCCAAGCAGAAGAATCAGTATGTCCATTGAGAAAAGCATCTTTAACAGTAATAGTGGCATAATTACTAATAGAATGGACATTAAAAACAAGAGTATTAATAGAAACAGATAAAAATTCAATGAATTGAGTTTTATTAGTATTACGTTTATGTTAATATGTACTGCATTAACCCGATTAGGTGTTGACAATAAATTCATAGTAAATTGAAAATATTTATTTTTAGTTTTTTCGCGATTTAGTATAGGTGTTCATATATAGTTTTGTTTATTTGGTTTTGATCGACTAAAATAAATACAATTTCTATGAACAGTTTTATGTAAAAATGAATAACGAATCTTAAGAGACAAAGAAATATAAAAATGACGAATTGATTTTTACAGTCTCTTAATTCCAGTTTCATTTTACAATACACAGATTAAAATAAACTTGAAATAAATATAAAAAAACCTTGCAATGAGGCATCTTTTTTGTTAAAATATCACCGTTGGCGTTGCGTAGATGTGCGAGGTTGCTGAAACACCGAAGAGCGTTGTCATGAAACGGCATGTTTCAGGGAATTCGTATTGAGCAAGTCAAATCCTATGAAGTTGAAAGGAGAAAAATCATGGCAAATAATAAAATTAGAATTAGATTAAAATCGTTTGATCACAAAATTCTAGATAACTCAGCAGAAAAAATCATTGGTGCTGCTAAGAAATCTGGAGCACAAGTAGTAGGACCAGTTCCTCTACCAACAGAAAAAGAAATCTATACTATTTTAAGAGCTGTTCACAAATATAAAGATTCTCGTGAACAATTCGAAATCAGAACTCACAAACGTTTAATCGATATTGTTAATCCTACACAAGAAACAGTTGATATTCTAACAAGATTAGAATTACCAAGTGGTGTAGACATTGAAATTAAATTATAAGAAAGGTAAATGGTGTAACTCATGAAAGGAATCTTAGGTCGTAAGATTGGAATGACTCAAGTCTTCACAACTGATGGTTTATTAATCCCTGTAACTGTAGTAGAAGCTACTGAAAATGTTGTATTACAAAAGAAAACAGTTGCAACTGATGGATATGATGCTATTCAAGTTGGATTTGAAGATAAGAGAGAAAAATTAGCTAATAAAGCTGAATTAGGTATTGTAAAGAAAGCTAACACAGCTCCTAAGCGCTTCATCAGAGAATTTCGTTATGACGAAATGATGAGTTATGAAGTTGGAGATAAAATTACAGTTGATAGCTTCGTAGCTGGTGAAGTTGTGGATGTAACTGGAACTTCTAAAGGTAAAGGTTATCAAGGTGTTATTAAAAGACATGGACAACATATCGGTCCAAAAGGACATGGTTCAGGAGCTCATAGAATTGTTGGTTCAATGGGACCAATTGCTCCAAACAGAATTGCTCCAGGTAAAAAGTTACCAGGGCAAATGGGACATGTAACAAGAACAGTTCAAAATTTAGAAATTGTGGCTGTTGATGTAGAAAATAATTTATTATTAATCAAAGGTTCAGTACCAGGACCTAAAAAAGGATTAGTAATTGTAAAATCTGGAATTAAAGCAGCTGGTAAGGTAAATGAAGCTTATGAATTAGTAGATTTCACACCAGCAGTAGAAGAAACTAAAGAAGCAGATGCAGCAACTGAAACAGCAGTTGAAGCAGCTGAATAATTTAGGGAAGGAGGATTCGATATGCTTACAGTTAAAGTATATAACCAAGAAGGTTCTGAAGTAAAAGATTTAGAATTAAATGAAGCGGTATTTGGAATTGAACCAAATAAACAAGCATTATTTGATATGGTCTTATTACAAAGAGCATCATTAAGACAAGGTACTCATAAAGTAAAAAACCGTACTGAAGTTCGTGGTGGTGGTAAAAAACCATGGCGTCAAAAAGGTACTGGTAGAGCTAGACAAGGATCAATCCGTGCACCACAATGGCGTGGAGGAGGAGTTGTATTTGGTCCAACACCTAGAAGTTATAAATTTAAATTAAATCGTAAAGTTAGAAGATTAGCTCTTAAGTCAGCATTATCTACTAAGGTTAACGATAACGAATTCATGGCTTTAGAAGCTATTAAATTCGATGCTCCAAAAACTAAAGAAATGGTTAAAGTATTAGCTAATTTAGAAGCACCAGCTAAGACATTAATAGTTGTAGACGAAATTTGTCCAAATGTTGCTAGAAGTGCTAATAATATTCCAGGAGTTAAATTATTAGATGCAAAACATGTAAATGTTTATGATATATTAAACAGCAATAAGTTAATTATGACTGAAGCTGCTATTAAATCTGTTGAGGAGGTACTAGGATAATGGCACACATTACAGATGTATTGAAAAAACCTGTACTTACTGAAAAATCAATGACCCTTCAAGCAGAAGAAAACAAATACACATTTGATGTAGATGTTAATGCTAATAAAATTGAAATTAGACAAGCTGTAGAAGCAATGTTTGATGTAAAAGTTGAAAGTGTTAATGTAATCAATGTTAGACCTAAATCAAAAAGAGTAGGTAAATACGAAGGTAAAACTAACCGTAGAAGAAAAGCTATTGTTAAATTAGCTGAAGGTAGTGAAATTAGTTATTTCGGTGAGGAATAATCGATAAAATATTGGAATACATAATTCCAGATAAATAGGAGGAAACTAAAGATGGCAATCAAAACTTATAAGCCAGTGACTAATGGTCGTCGTAATATGACTTCATTAACTTTTGAAGAAATTACAACAAATAAACCTGAAAAATCTTTAGTTGCAAAAGTAAGTAAAAACGGTGGTCGTAATAACCAAGGTGTTATTACAACTCGTCATCATGGTGGAGGACATAAACGTAAATATCGTATTATTGATTTCAAACGTAATAAAGATGATATCGTTGGAACTGTTGCAACTATCGAGTATGATCCAAATAGATCAGCAAACATCGCATTGATCAACTATGCAGATGGTGAAAAAAGATATATCTTAGCTCCAAAAGGATTAGAAGTTGGAAGCAAAATCATATCTGGTGAAAATGCCGATATCAAAGTAGGAAATGCTTTACCAATGGGAAATATGCCTGAAGGTACAGTAATTCACAATATTGAAATGCAACCTGGTAAAGGTGGACAAATCGCACGTTCTGCTGGTGTGTCTGCTCAAATCTTAGGTAAAGAAGAAAGATATGTAATTGTCAGATTAGCATCTGGTGAAGTACGTAAATTATTAGCTGTATGTAGAGCAACTGTTGGAGTTGTTGGAAATGAAGACCATGGATTAGTTAACTATGGTAAAGCTGGACGTATGAGATGGAAAGGTGTAAAACCTACTGTACGTGGTTCTGTAATGAATCCTAACGACCATCCTCATGGTGGTGGTGAAGGTAGAACTTCTATCGGACGTAAGGCTCCAATGACACCTTGGGGTAAAAAAGCTATGGGTGTTAAAACTAGAAAAAATAAGAAAGCGTCTACTAAATTAATTGTACGTCGCAGAAATTCTAAATAATAAGAGGAGGAAGAAATAATGGCACGTAGTTTAAAAAAGGGACCATTTGTTGATGAACACTTAATGAAAAAAGTTGAAGCATTAAATGCGTCAGGTAAAAAAGAAGTTATCAAGACTTGGTCTAGACGTTCAACAATCTTCCCTCAATTTATTGAGCACACATTTGCAGTGTATAATGGAAGAGAACATATCCCAGTATATGTAACTGAGGATATGGTCGGACATAAATTAGGAGAATTCGCTCCAACAAGAACTTATCACGGTCATAGTGCTGATGATAAAAAAGCTGGAAAATAGAGAGAGGAGAATTTAAAACATGGAAGCAAGAGCTCAAGCTAAAATGATTCGTGTTTCACCTCAAAAAGCAAGATTAGTTGTTGACTTAGTGAGAGGTAAGCAAGTTAAAGAAGCACTTGGTATGTTAGAATATGTTAATAAAAGTGCAACTCCTGCAATCATTAAAGTTGTAAAATCTGCTGCACAAAACGCTGTTTATAATAACGGTGCTGAAGCAGAAAAGTTATATATTAAAGAAATCTATGTAGATGAAGGTCCTACATTAAAAAGATTCGCTGCTAGAGCAAAAGGTAGCGGAACAAGAATTTTAAAAAGAACTAGCCACATCACTTGTGTGGTAGAAGAAAGATAGGAGGTCACATTATGGGTCAAAAAGTAAGTCCAATTGGTTTGCGAGTTGGAATTAACCGTAATTGGGATTCTAGATGGTATGCTAACGATCAAGATTTTGCAGGTCTATTACATGAAGACATCAAAATTCGTGAATACTTATTAAAGAAACTTAAAGCGGCTTCAGTTGCTCGTGTTGAAATCGAAAGATCAAAAAACCGTGTTACTATCTTTGTTCATACATCTCGTCCAGGTGTTGTAATTGGTAAAGATGGTGAAGCTGTTGATGCGTTAAGAAAAGAAGTTAGTAAAATGGTTAAAGATAAACAAGTGTTTATCAATATAGTGGAAATTAAAAATCCAGATGTTGTTGCTCAATTAGTAGCTAATAACATTGCGGAACAATTAGAAAATCGTGCATCTTTTAGAACAGTTCAAAAACGTGCTATTCAAAGAGCAATGAGAGCTGGAGCTAAAGGAATTAAAACTAGTGTTTCAGGACGTTTAGGAGGAGCTGATATGGCTCGTGCTGAAGGTTACTCTGAAGGGAATGTCCCTCTTCATACTTTAAGAGCTGATATTGATTATGCAACTGCAGAAGCAGATACTACTTATGGTAAATTAGGAGTTAAAGTTTGGATTTGTAAGGGAGAAATCCTTCCTGAAAAGAAGAAAGGGGATAAATAATCATGTTGATGCCTAAAAGAACAAAATACAGAAGACCTCATCGTGTTAAATATGAAGGTAAAGCTAAAGGCGGAACTCAAGTATCATTTGGTGAATTTGGATTACAAGCAACAGAAGGTGCTTGGATCACTTCTCGTCAAATCGAAGCTGCCCGTGTTGCTATCAACCGTCGTTTAAACCGTGGTGGTAAAGTATGGATTAGAATTTTCCCTCACTTAGCTAAAACTAAAAAACCATTAGAAGTACGTATGGGATCTGGGAAAGGTTCTCCAGAAGAATGGGTAGCAGTTGTTAAAACTGGTCGTGTTCTTTTTGAAGTAGCAGGTGTTGATGAAGAACTTGCTAGAGAAGCTCTTAGACTTGCATCTCATAAATTACCTATTAAATGTAAAATCATTGGAAAGGGTGAATAGTCATGACAGTTCAAGAAATTAGAGAATTAGATAACGCTGCTTTGTTAGAAAAAGTAGAAGAATACAAAAAAGAGCTATTTGGACTTCGTTTCCAACAAGCTACTGGACAATTAGAAAACACAGCACGTATTAGAACGGTTCGTAAATCTATCGCTAGAATTAAAACAATTATTAGAGAAAGAGAATTGAACCAATAGGAGGAGATACAATGGAAAGAAACAATCGTAAAGTTTACACTGGTACAGTTGTATCTACTAAAATGGATAAAACTATTACAGTGCTAGTAGAAACACATGTAAAACATAAATTATATGGTAAACGTATGAAATCTTCAACTAAGTTTCATGCTCATGATGAAGAAAACGTTGCAAATGTTGGTGATACAGTAAAAATCATGTCAACAAGACCATTATCTGCAACAAAACGTTTCCGTTTGGTAGAAATCGTTAAAAAAGCAGAAACTGTTTAATATATTAAAACTCTAAAAGGAGGTAACCAAGAATGATCCAAAACGAAAGTAGACTTAAAGTCGCTGATAACACTGGAGCTAAAGAAGTATTAGTAATCCGTAATTTAGGTGGATCTAATCGTAAATTTAGTAACATCGGTGATGTTGTTGTGGCTACAGTTAAACAAGCAGCACCAGGTGGTTCTGTAAAAAAAGGTGAAGTAGTAAAAGCGGTTATCGTAAGAACTAGATATGGAGTCGGAAGAGAGAATGGTTCATATATCAAATTCGATGACAACGCTTGTGTAATTATAAAGGAAGATAAGTCTCCAAAAGGGACTCGTATCTTCGGACCAGTTGCAAGAGAGTTAAGAGATGCAGATTTTATGAAAATCGTATCATTAGCTCCAGAAGTATTATAGGAGGAACTTAAACATGAAAATCCGTGTAGGTGATACTGTAGAAGTTATCGCAGGTAAAGATAAAGGAAAACAAGGTGAAGTGTTACAAGTTCTTGCAAAACAAGACAAAGTAATCGTTGAAGGAGTTAATATGGTAACTAAACATATTAAACCTTCACAAGCAGATCCTGAAGGTGGAATTGTAACAAGAGAAGCGCCTATTCATGTTTCTAATGTTGCATTCTATGATTCAAAAGCTAAGGCTCCTGTTAAACTTGGATATAAATTTGTTGAAAAAGATGGTAAACAAGTAAAAGTTCGAGTTAACAGAAAAACTGGAGCTGAAGTTGATAAAAAGAAAAAGAAGTAGGAGGATAAAGAATGAGCCGTTTAATGGAACGTTATCAAAACGAAGTGGTTAAATCTTTAATGGAAAAATTCAATTATTCTTCAAAAATGCAAGCTCCTAAGATTGAAAAAATCGTTTTAAATATCGGTGTAGGTGATGCAGTATCTAATTCAAAATTATTAGATGAAGCTGTTAATGAATTAACATTAATCAGTGGGCAAAAACCTGTTATCACTAGAGCTAAAAAATCAATCGCTGGATTCAAATTACGTGAAGGAGCACCAATTGGGTGTAAAGTAACTTTACGTGGTGAAAGAATGTATGAATTTTTAGATAAATTAGTTAATATCTCTTTACCTCGAGTTAGAGATTTCAGAGGTGTTTCAAACAATTCATTTGATGGAAGAGGAAATTATACTTTAGGTATTAAAGAACAATTAATTTTCCCTGAAATCAACTTTGATAAAGTAAATAAATTAAGAGGAATGGATATCGTATTCGTAACTACAGCTAAGACTGATGAAGAAGGTCATGAATTATTAGCTCAATTAGGAATGCCATTCAAAAAATAAGAAGGAGGACTCACAAAAATATGGCAAAAACATCAATGAAAGTGAAACAACAACGTCCTCAGAAATACAAAGTGCGTGAATACACACGTTGTGAACGTTGTGGAAGACCACATTCAGTAATTAGAAAATTCAAACTTTGTAGAATTTGCTTCCGCGAATTAGCTTACAAAGGTGAAATTCCAGGTGTTAAAAAAGCAAGCTGGTAATAATTTTATCCAGATGGAAGGAGGATTTAGCAAATGGTTATGACAGATCCAATTGCAGATATGTTAACAAGAATCCGTAATGCAAACAGACAACATCACGAAACAGTAATGGTGCCTGCTTCAAAATTAAAAGTAGATATTGCTGAAATTTTGAAAAATGAAGGATTCATTAAAGGATATAAAGTTGAGGGCGAAGGTCCAATTAAAAATATCGTTATCACTTTAAAATATAGAGGTAATGATCGAGTAATCACTGATTTAAAGAGAATCTCTAAACCAGGATTACGTGTGTATGCTAAAGTAAATGAAATTCCTAAAGTATTAAATGGATTAGGAATTGTAATCTTATCAACTTCTCAAGGTGTAATAACTGACAAAGAAGCTCGTGCTAAACAAGTCGGTGGAGAAGTTCTTGCATATATTTGGTAATAAAAAATATAATTCAGGAGGTGCAAACTGATGTCTCGTGTCGGTAATAAAATTATTAATGTACCTGAAGGAGTTACAGTAGAAGTCGCTGAGGATAATACAGTAACTGTTACAGGTCCAAAAGGGACTTTAGTAAGACAATTTTCACCAGTAATTTCAATTAATCAAGAAGATAATGTAATTACTGTTGCTAGAAGTAGTGAACAAAAAACTCATAAACAATTACATGGTACAACAAGAGCATTACTTGCAAACATGATCGAAGGAGTACACGTTGGATTCAAGAAAGAATTAGAAATCGTCGGAATCGGATATCGTGGACAAATGAAAGGGAATACCTTAGTTTTAAATATCGGTTATTCTCATCCAGTAGAAGTTGAAGGTGAAGAAGGAGTTAAAATTGAAACTCCATCAAATACTAAGATCGTTGTATCTGGTATTTCAAAAGAACGTGTTGGACAAGTTGCTGCTCAAATTAGAGAAGTAAGAAAACCTGAACCATACAAAGGTAAAGGAATTAAATATGTTGATGAAAGAATCATCAGAAAAGAAGGAAAAACTGCTGGTAAGAAGTAGTTTTGAAAGGAGCAAATTAAAATGTCAAAATTACAATCTCGTAATGATGTTCGTTTAAAAAGACATGCTAGAGTTCGTGCTAAAATCAGTGGGACTCCAGAATGCCCAAGATTAAATGTGTTCCGTTCAAATGCTCATATTCATGCGCAAGTTATTGATGATGTTAATGGTGTAACTTTAGCTAGTGCATCAAGTGTTAATATGAAATTAGAAAACGGGTCTAACATTGCTGCAGCAACTGCTGTTGGTAAAGCTGTTGGAGAAGCAGCACTTGCAAAGAATATTAAAAAAGTAGTATTTGATCGTGGTGGATATGTTTATCATGGTCGTGTAAAAGCCCTAGCTGAAGCTGCTAGAGAAGCTGGATTAGAATTCTAGAGGGAGGTCAATATGGAACAACGTAAACCAAGAAACAATGGACCAAGAAACAATGGACCTAAAAAAGGTCAAAGAAACAATGGACCTAGAAGAGAAGAAAAAGAATTTGAAGAACGTGTTGTTACTATTAACCGTGTAACTAAAGTAGTTAAAGGTGGACGTAAATTCCGCTTTGCAGCATTAGTTGTAATTGGTGATAGAAAAGGTAGAGTTGGTTTTGGTACAGGTAAAGCTAACGAAGTACCTGATGCAATCAGAAAAGCTTCTGAAAATGCAAAAAGAAATATTATCAACGTTCCTTCAGTTCATGGAACAATTCCTCATGATGTTACTGGTATTTATGGATCAGGTAAAGTATTTATTAAACCTGCTTCTCAAGGTACTGGAATCATTGCCGGAGGACCAGTTCGTGCCGTTGTAGAATTAGCAGGATATACTGATATTTTATCTAAATCATTAGGTTCTAGAACACCTATTAACATGGTTAGAGCTACAATGGAAGGATTAGCATCATTAAAAACAGTTAACCAAGTTGCTGAATTAAGAGACAAAAAAGTAGAAGAAATTTTTGGATAGGAGGGCGTAAAGATGGCAAAAACAGTTATGATTACGCTTGTAAAAAGTCCAATTGGTCGTTTACCAAAACAACGGGCTACTCTTAAAGCGTTAGGTTTAACAAAATTAAATAAAACTGTAGAAAAAGAAAACAACGAATTTATTCAAGGAATGATCAAAGTTGTTGAACACCTAGTAAAAGTAGAAGAAAAATAGGGAGGTGTAACTAATGAAACTACACGAATTACAATACACTGAAGGTGCACGTAAAGCTAGAAAACGTGTTGGACGTGGTACAAGTTCTGGTACTGGTAAGACTGCTGGTAGAGGACAAAAGGGTCAAGGTGCTAGATCAGGTGGTGGAAAGAAACCTGGATTTGAAGGGGGACAAACACCATTATTCATGCGTTTACCAAAACGTGGTTTTACAAATTTCAACAGAATAGAATACGCTATTGTTAATCTAGAACAATTAAATTCATTTGAAGCAGGGGCAACTGTTTGTCCTCAGACTTTAAAAGAAGCTGGAATTATTAAAAAAGAATTAGACGGTGTGAAGGTTCTTGGTAATGGTAAATTAGAAAAAGCTATTACAGTTAAGGCTCATAAATTTTCTAAATCTGCTGTTGCCGCAATCGAAGCTGCAGGTGGAAAAACTGAGGTGATTTAAGATGTTTACATTTTTGAAAAGCGTTTTCAAAAAAGGTGAACTTCGCCAAAAAATAATTTTCACTCTAGGAATTCTATTTGTTTACCGTTTAGGGGCTGCAATTACTATTCCGAGTGTCAACACTGGAGCATTAAGTTCTAGTGATGCCACTAATGGGATTTTTGGGATTATGAACTTACTTGGTGGGGGAACTTTAGAAAGATTCTCATTGTTCTCACTAGGAGTTTCACCTTATATCACTTCTTCTATCATTATTGAACTTTTATCAATGGATGTAATTCCTGTTTTAAGTCAATGGCGTAAAGAAGGTAACACAGGTAAAAAGAAAAAAGACCGTGTTACAAGATATGTAACTTTATTTTTAGCAGCATTACAAGGAGGCGTGTTAACATACGCTTTTGATAATGGATATAATATTTTATCAGATTCAAGTATTTGGACATACATCTATGTTGTTTTAGTTATGATGGCTGGAAGTATGTTAGCTGTATGGTTAGGGGATCAAATTACAAATAAGGGAATTGGTAATGGGGTTTCATTATTAATTTTCACAGGAATTGTTTCTAACTTACCAACTAGCTTTATAACTACTTTTAATAATTTAGTTGATACTAGTGGTAAAGCTGTTGATATGTGGTTAGGAATAGCTTGGTATGCATTATTTGTGATAGTTTATCTTTCAATTGTAATCTTTGTTGTTTTCAATGAAGGCGCTGTAAGAAAGATACCAATTATTTATGCAACTAGCTCTAATACAACAATGAGAACTAAAGATCAAACACATATGCCTATTAAGATTAATAGCTCAGGGGTTATTCCTGTTATCTTTGCTTCTTCAGTATTAGCAGCTCCAAGAACTATTGTTAGTTTTATGGAAACTAGCAGTGTTACTACTTGGATAAATACAATTTTTAATTATCAAGAACCAGTTGGATTTATTCTATATATCTTGATGATTATTGGATTTACATTTTTCTATTCTAATTTACAGATCGATGCCGATAAAATCAGTGATGATTTGAAGAAAAATGGTGGATCTATTCCTGGAGTTAGAACGGGAACAGATACTAAAAATTACATTAAAAAGGTCTTAAACAGAATTACAGTAGTAGGATCTTTATCACTATGCATTATTGCCGCTATTCCTATCATCACACCAGTTATTTGGTCACAAACTGCTAATGCGTCATTATCACTTGGTGGTACTGGATTAATCATCGTTACTGGTGTAGCATTGGAAACTGTAAAACAGATTAAAACACATATTACAAGAAAAGAATATCACGGTTATATTCGTAGATAGTATAAGAAAGAGGGCGCATATACATGAATATTATTCTAATGGGACCACCTGGAGCCGGTAAGGGTACTCAGGCAGCAAACTTAGTTAAAGAGTATGGACTTACTCATATCTCTACAGGGGACATTTTTAGAAAAGCACTAAAAGAACAAACAAAATATGGTGTAATTGCTAAATATTTTATGCAGTTTGGTCATTTAGTTCCTGATGATTATACTATCCAAATGGTAAGAGAATATTTACAAGAAAATGAATTCCCAAAAGGATTTATTCTTGATGGATTTCCTCGTACTATAATTCAGGCTCGTGAACTAGAAAGTATTGCTAAGGAATTTGGTTTTGAGATCGATGCTGTAATTAATTTAGACATTGAATTAGATCGCTTAGTACCACGACTTTCTGGTAGAAGAACTTGTAAAGAATGTGGAGCAAGTTATCACATTGAGTATAATCCACCTAAAGTTGAAGGAATTTGCGATATTTGTGGTGGAGAATTGTATCAAAGACCTGATGAAAGCGAAGAAGCTGTAAAAGTTAGACTTGATACTTATGAAAAACAAACTAGACCTTTAATTGATTATTATACAATGAAAGGACAAATCACTAATATTAATGGTGATCAATCTATGGAAGACGTCTTTAAGGATATCAAAGCTAGCCTGGAGGTTAAATAATGATTGTTACCAAAGACCGTAGAGAAATTGAATTGATGAGAGAAGCTGGAAGAATTGTTGCATTAGTGCATGAAAAACTTAAAGAAGTGATTGTACCTGGAATTACAACTAAACAAATTGATGAGATTTGTGAGAAAGTAATTCGTGACAATAATGCAACTCCTTCATTCCTTCATTTATATGGATTTCCAAATAGTGTTTGTACTTCAATAAATGAAGTTGTTGTTCATGGAATTCCAAGTGATCGAAAATTGGAAGAAGGAGATATTATTTCAGTTGATGTTGGGGCTTGCTATAAAGGATATCACGGTGATAGTGCCTGGACTTATGCAGTCGGAAAAATAAGTGATGAAGCTAAACGTTTAATGGAAGTTTGTGAAGCTTCGTTATATGCAGGTTTACAACAAGTTAAACCAGGGAATCGCTTATCAGATATTTCTCACGCTGTACAGGTATATCTTGAAGATCATGGTTGTACTACACCACTTGATTATACTGGACATGGAATAGGTAGTGAAGTACATGAGGATCCAGCTGTTCCAAATTATGGTAAAGCGGGTCGTGGACCAAGACTTAAAGCAGGAATGACACTTGCAATTGAACCGATGGCTCATTTAGGAGGCTGTGAGACTGAGGTATTGGAAGATGGCTGGACAGTTGTAACAAAAGACCGCTCTTTAGCGGCTCATTATGAACATACAATCGTCATTACAGATGATGGTTATGAAATTTTAACTAAACTTTAATTAAAAGGGAGTTGAGACCTATGGCAAAGAAGGATGACGTTCTTGAAGTAGAAGCAACGGTACTTGAGACATTACCAAATGCAATGTTTAAAGTAGCGTTAGAAAATGGAGTAGAAATCCTTGCTCACGTTTCTGGTAAAATCCGTATGCATTACATTCGCATTTTACCGGGACCATCATGAATACTAAATTTTTGAATATTAAATATTATCCCTTCCATAAGTA
>JABLTO010093516.1_pt1 | contig 12964 bp, 13 predicted proteins | sample 7160091 | NCBI WGS metagenome assembly JABLTO01 (sample SAMN14651225, study PRJNA627086) | human gut metagenome | isolation source: feces | host: Homo sapiens
GTTGGTAAGTTTTATAATGAACGCGAAAGGACAAAATCCTAGCGCATTCCAAATATAGTAAGAACAAAAAAGCGTTAAGGACAAAATCCTTAGCGCTTTTTATTTTGCAGAAAAATAAAAAAGAAAGGGGATTTGTACTGATGAGAAAAAAAGCTAAATCCATTACATGGAAAGATCGTCAACGAATCGAACTGCTGCTAAAGGTTGATTTGCCAGTTACTCAGATTGCAGCAGACATTGGAGTAACACGAGGGGCTATCTATCAAGAGATTACACGAGGCGGTCAGCCGTATAGTGCTGATCTCGCGCAAAAGAATGTGGGGGCATAGACATATGATACTTCGGAAAGTAGCAATAGAATTAACCGAAAAACAATACGAAAGATTATGTCAGGTGGCAGCAAGTTCCGGAAAAACGGTAGGAAAGGTAGTACAAACATTTGCTGAAGAGTTACCAGAAAATGAAGTGCTCCAAGACTGGCTTGGGCAAAAGCAGGAAAGAAACTTCCTTGCATACTTGTCAGAAAAAGGAAAGCTTGAATTGATGACATCATTGATCGAAAGAACGGTATCCTATCAGACAGACCTTTCAGAAGCTTACGCAAAGGGAAAAAATAGAGCAGTCTCGATTGCTGAAGAAAAGCTGAAGACAAGTTGGCAACTAATTCAAGGGGAGTACATCCAATATAAGCAAGAAAATGAGGAAGCAAAACCTCTCATTGATGAGTTGCAAACAGTAAGGAATTGGAAGCTACATGGGAAATTATGAGAGACGATCAGCAATATAGTGCCGATCAAGCTCAGAAAAGTGTGGAGTATAAGATATGATTACAAACAGACCAATAAATATTGCATTAACACCGGAACAATGCGAAGCCGTATGTCAGTTAGCAGCAACTACTGGGAAAAGTGTACAAGATATAGTACAGACATTTATGGTAGATGCGACCGAAGATGTTAACTTGCGAACATGGTTAGACCAAAACAAGGAAAATAATTTTTTGGCGTATTTGGCGGAGGAAGGAAAGCTTAAACAGATAGTAACGCTTGTGGAAGAAGCAGAAGATTACATAGACGAACTACCAAGAGCTTTCGCGAAAAATTATGGGGCAGTACTGGCGATTGATTCTCAACTCGTCACAACATGGGAACTAATCAAGGACGAATATAAAAAGTACAAAAGTAAAGGAATAAATGTACAGCCACTTGCAGATGAATTGGAAAAAATCAAGGAATGGAAATCATGGAAAGCAAAGAAGTAAAGCGTTTCAAAAGACTGAAATATGCAGACAGAGTAAAAATCGAGGAGCTTTTAAAGAAGGATTACTCAAAGGATGAAATTGCAAATCAGTTGCATGTGCATCGAGCAACGATTTATCGCGAGATCGTAAGAACTGGAGAGCCATATAGTGCGGAGGAAGCACAGCGTAGATTGACAGGAGAGTGACAAATGGAAGAACAAATTATCACAGTACACGTCCCGAAGGATCAATACCGCAAGTTTGCCAAACTAGCAGGACAGGTCAATGTGCCAATGCAAACGATCCTATCTCAGTTTGTTTTAGATTGTGTAAGTGATAGATGGGGGACAGCCGAGGGAACCATGGCAAAAGATTGGTTCGCAAATCACTGGTGGAGTGCTTTTGAGCGAGCAGATTTTTTTGGCTGGTTGGCTCAGAGCAACCAGCTGGATGAAATACTGGAGGCACAGCAAAAACTAGAAAGTTGCAAAAAAGAAATCACAAGCTTGGAAAAAGGACTAGAAACTGGATACATAGAAGCAGGTGGAGTCTTTTATAGTTGGAAAACTGTGATTTCGGCAGATTTAACTCCGAGATACAAGACAAGAAGCGAGTGGGAATCAGATCAGAAAGAGCGCATTCGCGAACAAAAAGTAATCAAAGCAGAACAAGAAAGAGTGATTCTTGATTTTTGGAATCGCTATCAGAACTTTCGAAAGACAGAATACCAGAAAGATGATGTTGAATCAGAAGAGAGTGAGTCTCTAAAGAAAGAACTGAAGAAGCTCCGCCAATGGCGAAAGCAAGTGCATTGGGACTAGACAAAGGGAGCAGTAACTAAGGGCAAATTGCAATAACTATCAAATTAACAAAGGAGCAGACGAAAAACTATGAAGACAATTGCATTTTACAACAACAAGGGTGGCGTTGGAAAGACTACACTAGCAGCCAATATTGGCTATAACTTATCAGCTATGGGATACCGCGTTTTGCTGGTAGATTGCGATCCGCAGGGCAACTTATCTTCCTTTTTTTGCCGCTACGATCTCACCAAAAAGGGCTTGATGCAGGCATTGGGAGGACAGCCGCGTTGTATCTATCGTACAGCATACAGAGGATTAGATATCTTGCCTGGCAATATCTATAGTGAGGCACTTACACCACAGCCACAGACCATGTCAGCACTGTTGCAGGGATACGAAGCACATTATGATTATTGCATCTTGGATTGTGCGCCAGCATTTTCGCGACTGACGGAGTCAGCCGTGCAAGCATCCGATCAGGTTATTATCCCGATCAAGTTGGATAATTTTTCCATCGAAGGAATTGATACGACGATGTCAAAGCTTGCAGATCCATCGGCAGCGCATGTTGTGATTAACGCATTTGCGCCATCAAGAGCAGCTAAGGATTTTCTGACAAAGCTGGTACAGACATATGATTATCCGCTCTGCGAAACACTGGTGCGCTACTCAACTGTAGTAGATGCGGCTAACTATCGCAAAAAACCGCTAGCAAAGAAAGCAAAATTCCATTGGGTCACGGCGGATATGATGGATCTAACAGAGGAGGTATGCGGATATGGCATCGCTAACTGATACACTTACAGGATTGAAAAACAAGCCGGAAGCTTCTGGCTCAACACAGCAGCGTTATCCAGTGCAATATATCAATTATGCTTGTCTTGAGGCATCTGCATATAACTTTTATCCTGTTTCGGAAATTGAGGATCTAGCAGATGCAATTGAGCTTGCAGGGGGCATTCTGCAGCCTCTTCTGGTGCGAAGAAAGGCACCGGGACACTATGAAATCATTGCTGGGCATCGTCGTTGGACTGCCACAAAGTATCTGGTAGAGCAGGGACGTACACAGTATGCGATGCTCCCGTGTCATGTACAAGATGGCGATGAATTGATGGCAAGGATCAATTTAATTGTGACGAACTCTCAGCGAGAAAAAACACCATATGTTAAAATGCAGGAAATTACGGAGCTGGAGCAATTATTGCAAGAGTTAGCATCAGGATCAGAAGGAGAGAAAGCAAAATTTGCGCGAATAACAGGCGTAAAACTTGGTGCAGGAGAAACAGTTACAGCGAGAGTGCTTCGCAAATTGGTCGCAAAAAAAGCAGGGTTGTCAGAGACAAATGTCGCCAGATTAAAGCATATTAACCAGCATCTTGAGCCGGAATTGAAAGAAGCAATGGAAGCTGGAAAGATAGGCATTTCCGTGGCAGATGAACTTGCACGAATGAAGCCGGAAGAGCAGCAGATGGTAACAAAGCAGATCGACGCAGGCGAAAAGATCACGTTGCAGAAAGAAAAGACTGTTAAGGCAACAGAAAAGCAGGATGCAGCAGAGTCGAGAAGCGTGTCCGAATCGGACACAACACAATGCAAGCAGTCAGAAAGCCGAAAGATCGTGCGGACAGAGCAGCATGAGGAGGAGCAACTGCCAGGACAGATCAGCGTAGATGATTATGTTTCGGAGGGGTTTGAGTTGCGTGATACTAATGAAGAGATTGATGTTGCAGTATCGGTAGATGATGTAGCAAAAAAGGAAAGTAGTACAACAACAGAAAATGATTTGATGCAGAGCTTGGCTCACGACTATCTGGCATTGTATGAGCGAGGAGATGGCAACGAAACAGAATGGAAGGCTATGCATAGACAGCTGGCAGAATATTTTGCGAACTTGATTAGATAACTAGAAATGGGGAAAGGGGAAACTATGCTCACAACCGAAGAAATAACGGAAATGTTGATGCATCACGATGAGCTGCTGGAGATGTATCGGATGCAGATCAATGAATTAACAAAAGAGTATGATGCAGAGAATGATCTAATCGAAATGACACAACTGCATAGCCCCCAGTACGGCATTGTTGGCAAAAGTAGTAATCAGATGAATCTCGATCAAGTATATCAGAAAGTTGAAAAGCAGCGTAAGGAATATCAGGAAGCAATTTGTTCCGAACTCCAAAGAGTACTGGAACTGTACAATCAGGTGCAGCAGATTCATTTGTGCTACTTGCATTTGCCACAAAAACAAAAAAGTGTTTTAAGAGAGCTGTACATTAACCGCAAACTGTATAAGGAAATAGAACGACCAGGCTTGTCAGAACGAACGATCCATCGCTTGAGAAAGCAAGGGTTAGAAACAATTAAGACATGGTATGAATCAAATCGCTTTGAAAGTACAATAGCTCAAAAAGCAAAATAAAAAGAAAGGAGTGATAAGCAAATGAGAAAGATCCGCGCAGGTGTTGTAAAGAAGTTAGAGGGGGCAAAGTTGACGAACTCTGAATTAAGCATTTTTCTACATTTGTGCCAATATCAAACCGATAATGGCACAGTATCAGGTGTATACTACAAAGATATTTGTGCCGCGTTGGATCTTTCATATCAGACTTTTTATTCGGGTTTATATAAATTGCGTGACTGTGGGTTAATCACCTTATGGAAAGCAGATCATATTGACTGGGATATACGGATTGTAGGTAATGACTGTAGCAATATCGAGGAAGTAAAAAAAGAGGGCTATCTGTCTGTTGCAGATGGCTTATTCGCATCGGAAAAATTCTCAAAATTGAAAGTAAATGAAAAAATTGTGGCAATGCGCTTGCTAATCTATTGTAGATCTGGTCAAAGAACCTACAAAGAAGCGAAAGAGAGTTTTCGCAAGAAGATGACACAGCTTCTTGGGTGTAAACTTCGCGCTTTGAAAAACTATCTTACAGCACTGAAAGCATTGTTTTATATCGGTATCAAGAATGGAATGTATCTGATCACTATCCGTCGTGAGATTGTGGATCGAGACTGGAGATCAGCTACAGATACCGAGTTGGAGTATGGACAGCAGGTACACACAGCTTGCAATCGAAATAAAATAAAAGAAGATGAGCAGGCAAAGAAGGATACAGCAGAGCTAGCAAAGCAGTATCGTCAAGATATTAAAGCCATGCAGGAAGCAGGTAAATTACCTTCGGATTTATTTGGATATTTAATTGGTACTGCAAAAGAGGGAGGAATGACTGGCAAACTGAATCCTAAATACATACACAAGATTTTACGATTGGAAATCGCAAACTTTTACAAGAAAGCAAATGACTTTAATGACAATTTCATAAAAAAGTCATTGAAAAAGTTAGACGATATGATGCCAGTGATGTAAGGTAAAGAGAATATAGGCTTAAATAGGCTGCCTGAATGAAGACAGTCTTTTTTGCGTACAGTAAAACATAGATTTAAGGAAATATTATAAAGAAAGAGGAGACATAGTGGATGCAGTTCAATCTCGAAGGGGGAAAGGGCTGCATTTAGGCAAAAAAGTCATTCTAATTTTGGGGTACATTTTCAGAAACCATTCTAATTTTGCGCATAAAAAAAAATAATTATTCTAATTTCATGGGTTAATGTGGATAACTTCATTCTAATGTTGTGTATTTTAAAACTTAAAGAAAGCAAGTAAAATCAAGGCTTTTAAGCTGAGATTCTACAGTATATATTTATTCCTTTTTTCTTTATCCTCCCTCTTTTAAAGAATCATATCTATTGCAAATTGCGCTTCGGCTATGCCTAGCATATCCGAAAAAAGCTTCCTGTGGTTACTAGGAAGAAAATAAAAATAGGAAAGGTGAAAAAAGCAAGTTGGATAAAATTCAACCCGGATGAAAAAAGAAAAGCGGAAGTATTGATCCCGCAAGCGGGAAAATAAAATTTAACAAGGGACAAAAAAGCGGAAAAGTTTACATATTGCATTTTGAAAAAAAGACAAAAATAATATCACATCCAAATACTAAAGTCAATAGTTTGGCAGGATTGGCAGAAAAAGGCATTTTTTGGCAGTTCGTGGCAGGATTTTGTACTTGATGGCAGGAAATAGTTGTTGTATAGTATAATTGCATTAAGTGAATGCGAACCAAAGCGGGTGAAGGAGCATTGTCGGAAACGACAGTGCTTTTTCCATCTTTGGTGAAAATGTCTCTTGACAATGTGAGGCTTATAAGCTACACTATGGTTAGGAGGGATTGTCATGGAAGAAAATGAAATTTTTGTAGAAGAGCTGATTGAACGGCTAATGGAATATTACAGCAGGATTAGGAAAGAAAGTGGTGTCAGTCAATCTGAACTGGAGAGAATCACGGGTATGTCTCGATCAGCGATTAATCGCTATGAAAAGGGAAAGCTGATGCCAACTGTCCGAGCAATGAATAAGCTGTTGGTTCCAGTAGGATACCGATTAGCAATCGTACCGCTGGAAGAAGATAAGGAGGAGCAGGATGAGAAAAACATTGATTTGTAGTCTAATTGGTTTGGTTGGATGTACATGGATGGCAGGATGCCAGGATAAACCAGATGGCGCACAAACCATTATCATAGAGTTAGCTGATCCGTCGGATCAGGTAGAAGAAACGAAGGAAGAAATGCCAGAGGAAAGCGTGTCAGAATCAGACATAGAGATGGAGACAGGTGAAACACAGTCGGAGGAAATGCCAGAAATCATTGGTTTTGAAGAAAACGTAGAATTTGCGTACAAGCAGGTTAGTTCGAATGATCCGATTATCGGTTTGTTGTTGGAAAATGTGATCCCTGATGTGCAGGTAAAGGACTTCGAGATCACAGACGCGCAGGCATATCAAAATGGGGAAAGAGTTACTCCAACAGGGGAGATTACATTTACGTTGAATGTTGAACCGGATGCAAGCGTCATACTGTATCGTTTAAATGCAGATGGTGAGTTGATTTCAGAAGCGTTAGAAGTGACTGATGGAGCAGTATCCTATGAATCGACAGGATGTGGCAGATGGTTAATTTTGGATACCCTTGTGGAGCAGGAAACAGAGAGTGTGTCTGAATTGGACACAGAAGGGTGAGCGAGAAATGGCAGCATTAAAAAATAAACTGGGAATTACTGATTCTACAGAATTGGCGAGAGAAGAGGAGCTAATCAGTAAAAGAAAAGCAGCAGAGATGTTTGAAAGTGGAATGCTTGATAAAATGATTCCCGGAAGTTATAGAGCTTTGCAGGCAATTCACAATCAGCTATTTTGTGATGTTTATGAATTTGCAGGTCAAACTAGAACAGTTAATATTGCAAAAGGAAATTTTCGATTTGCACCAGTCATGTATTTGGATGCAGCATTGAAAAATGTTGAGAAAATGCCACAGTCTACATTTGATGAGATTGTAGAAAAGTATGTTGAAATGAATATTGCGCATCCGTTTCGAGAGGGAAATGGACGAAGTACCCGTATTTGGCTGGATCAAATTTTAAAAAAGGAGCTTGGAAAAGTCGTTGATTGGAGCAAAGTTGATAAAGACGATTATCTTATGGCAATGGAGAGAAGTCCTATCAAGGATATAGAGATAAAGGTGATTCTTCAAAAAGCATTAACCGATCAAATTGATGATCGAGAGATGTTTATGAAGGGTGTTGACCATAGTTATGAATATGAAGGCTATCATAGCTATAGAACTGAAGATCTTATCAAGAATACACGGAATAAAAGCAAAAAAACGGTTAGTAAAAATGTCATAGAAAAACAGGAAGAGGAGGAGCAGGATGAAGAAATTGAACGATAAAAAAATTAGTGTTTTAGCAGCTACAGCATTGACAGTATCTCTTGTGATGCCTACTGTACAGATGATTCCGGCAGAAGAAACGGAAGTGTTAGATCAATATATGATTATTGAACTAGAACCGCTTGCTAAGCCGGAAGTAGATGTGCAGGAGACAGAAAACTCTTCTGAGGAGCAGTCAACAGAAGAGTTTTCAGAAGTTGTGTCCGAATCGGACACAGTATTGTTTGCATTAAATGATTTTATAGGGGACGATTATAGCATAACAGGAATTAGCATGGATGAGCCAATCATTGCGCAGCTGTTATCACAGACCACTGACTATCAGGACTATGATTCGATTGCCTTGTATGATCTTATTTCGAATCAGCAGTCAGCTGATTCGCTATATGACTTTAACTTGCAGATACCAGAAAATGCCGATGTTACATTATATCAGACAATAGATGGTCAACTGCAAAAGAATACATTAGATGTAGCATATACAGCTGAGGAGTATAACCGTCTGCCACTAATTAGCTATCAGTCAGAAACAAATCATTGGTTAGTACTGCACTTGGGAAGTGATCAGGATAAGAATGGTGTGTCCGAATCGGACACGGAAGATGCAGCAAGAGAAATAGAAAGTGCCGCAGAATCACTTGAGGGAAAGGTAGAGGACGAAAAGGAAACTGACCCAACAGAATCCTCACAAGAAGTTGCAAAGGTTCCAGAAAGCAAAGAACCTTCCACTAAAGCGCCAGAGACAAAGCCAACATCTACCAAAGCCCCGGAGACAAAACCAAATCAGAGCAAGCCTACTCCTTCAACGGCTGCACCGAGTACAAAAGCTCCAGAAACAAAGGCACCGGAAACAGCAGCACCAACGACAACGGCACATACGCATAACTGGGTAGCTGTGACAACAACAGTTCATCACGATGCTGTCACAAGTCAAGTATGGAAGGAAGACTCAGCAGCATGGGATGAAACAATTGTAACAAAAGCAGCGTGGGATGAGCAGCAGTTAGTGCAGGACGCATATGATGAGAATAAGTTGGTACAAGATGCATATGATGAGCCAGTGTATGAGTGGGTAGATATTTGTAATAGATGCGGACATGTATTTTTAGATCCTAATGAGGACATCAATGAACACATGGCTGCAGGATGCTGGTCAAGTTGGCATGCTGAAATGATGCAGACAGGTTCTGTCCATCATGATGCTGTTTACCAGACAGTTCATCACGATGCTGTTTATCAGACGGTTCATCATGATGCGGAGACAACAGTTGTCCATCATGATGCAACAGGGCATTATGAGACAGTGGTAACGCAGGCAGCATGGGATGAGACAGTAGTTACAGGATATACCTGCTCAGGTTGCGGAGCAACCAAATAAGTAAAATCAAGAAAAAAGATAGTAAGATACAGAAGAAAAAGCACTTTGCGAAAGACGTGTATACGTTTTTGTAGGTGCTTTTTTTGTACACATTTTTAAGCTTGAAGTGCTAAGAGATAATAATAAGTAACGTGACAGGAGGAAAAGATGGATCGTCTGAGATCACCACCGAAAAGAAGGAAGAAAGAATGCAACCTAAAGCCAGACGAAAAAAGAGTCTGGTGACCAAAGAAAGGATATGACGATGAGTCCAAAAAATAAAAAAGGAAAGAAGCTGACGTCAACAATCATGGCGCTTGCCATGACGGTAACGACGACTTTCCAGATGCCAACTATTTCGATGGCTTCTGAAATAGAATCGTCTGTAGCGGTTGAGAGTCAGATCGAGGAAGGAACAAGCGAAGAGTCTGTTTCTGTTCAATCAGAAACAATTGCACAGACCAGTGCAGAACAGACCAATTCAGTGATTGAAGAAACTTCTGGCACTACTGAGGCAACTAACGATGCAACACAGGTATCAGACGAAGTGCCGGCAACTGTTGCTGAAACAACCGCAGAAGTGACCTACGAGGAAAAGAAAACCACTCTTTCCGCAGAGGTCGATCCGTCCGGTGAGAATACCGAGGAGTCAGAAGCAAACGAGACTCGAGGACCGGACGAAACAATAGAAACTGCCACACAGGCAGCAGAGGAGGAGACAAGCGCAGAGGTCGAAACAGAGGTTGAGACTGAATCAGAATCTGAAACAACAGAAGAAAGTACTCAGGCTGATCCGTTTGCAAGCTTAGATCCGACAAGTGGAGTGACCGAAGAACAACTGGGTGCAATTGATTTTTCAAGCAAGCGACTTTTAGTTGCAGCCGACGAATCAGTGATCATTGATCCTGAGCATGTACTTTCCGACTATGCAGGTGTGTACTTAATGCAGTATGACACCGAGACGCAGGCAAAGTACGCTTATGCTTACTATTACAACAAGTCTGAGTTTGTAGATGTTGATACCGTCATTTCTGTAGCAGACGGAGACGGTAGTGCAAATGCAGCAGTCCCGATGGCAGCAGAGGAAAACCCGATTGCAGAGCTTCAGGCAGCTGTAGCCGAGAATCCGGTGAATGCAGCAGGAGCAGTAGCAGTCATTGATACCGGTGTCAACGACGTTGCAAATGTAACCGAGTCCGTATCCATGATCGGTGACAATACAGCTGATGAGAACGGACACGGAACCCGGATGGCACAGCTTGTTGCAGAGCAGAACCCGAATGTATCCATTCTTTCCATCAAGGCATTAGGTGCTGACGGTACCGGAGATATCTCCGCTGTCTATGCGGCAATCCGTTATGCGATTGACAAAAAGGTATCTGTCATTAACCTTTCCATGTCGGCAGTCGCAACAGCAGAGAATGCAGCATTAACCTCGATCATTGACGAGGCAACAGCCGCAGGAATTGCAGTGGTTGGTGCAGCCGGAAACAAAGGCATGGATGTAAGATTTTTCGTGCCAGGTAATATCGAAAGTGCTTATATCATTGGTGCAGCTGATGAAGATGGTGTAAGAATCACAAGTTCTAACTATGGTTCAACTGTTGATTTCAATGTGCATGCTGATTCCACATCAGAAGCAGCTGCAAAATTTTCTGGTTACTATACTGTAAATGGAGCAGTAGCAGACGAGAAACTTGTATTCCCAACTGACTACAGGAAGCCAGAAGTTAACATTGACTTTAACGGACCGATTATCAATCATCAGATTTCTTATTACAACTATGAAGGAAGCTCTGAAGATCTGGTATGGGTAAGTCAGAAAACGATGAAGACCGTCTTGGATGAAGACTACATCACTACTTATATAGGTTTTGCGGAAGATGCTGATTTAGTTAGCAAGCTTAACGTATATGTTGATTTTATGAGCATTGACAGTGAGCATGCGATTACAGATGAATGTATTGTGGATCTTGAAAAAATGACAGTTAAAATTCCAGCATCGTACAAGAATGCAAATCTAACTGTAAGATGGTTTATGCCGAATGCATCTTATTCATACGGCTATGATGTAGATGCAAAGTACATGATTTCCAATACACCTGAGAAATTTAAGGCGGCTTATAATGGAGTGAATGGCTTGACTACAGAAAAGGCACAACAGTATGTAGCAGGAACATATGCAAAGAGCTTTACTCATACGGCAAATTCAATGAATCATTCCGATGTCAAGTATTCAACTGACGGCATTAATGCCGGAGATTGGTTTACAATTCAGAGTGGCTATATAGCCAGCGTTGAGGAGTATCCGGGAGTATACACTACCAGAGGAGAAATTGCCAGCATGTTCGGTCCGACTGCTTTGGCGAATCTTACACCGGCAGGATCAGCGACTACTCAGACATTTTTAAGCCATTTTAATACCGTGACAAGAGATTCAGACGGTTCGGATGTATCTGGATGGTTTAATACCGTTGGCGGTAAGGGAAATGGAGTCATTCATGTTGATGTAAATAACTCTGGAAGCACGAAGGATGATGAACCGCTGTCTGCCGGTCTTGGTTGGGTATTTGGTACATGTGCAAATGATGAGGTTGGAGGTCAGTGTCCATCATTTACAGGTGGAAAGATCATTTGCACCAGCAAAGATCCAGATGGTACAGCGTATTTCTTCTTCTACTGCACTTCTCCAAGAGGACAGTGGACAGGTGGTTCCTTTTCCATCACGCCAAAACTTCCAAAGACCGGATTCTTGCAGATTCATAAATCTTCAGCAGATCCGACAATCACCAATGGCAACAGCTGCTATAACTTTGAAGGCATTCCTTATGGTATCTTTACGGATAAGGATTGTGTTAATAACCTTGTTGTTCTTCCTCTGGATGCAAACGGTTACAGCCAGCCATATGAACTGACAGCAGGAACTTACTATGTAAGAGAGGCAGAAGCAAAACCGGGATCAGGCTATAAGACAAACAGTACTGTTTATACAATCGAGGTAACAGCAGGAACTACAGCAACAGCTCCGGTAATGTGTGAGACAACAGATGTACCGTTGAATGACCCACTAGGTATTGTGATCAATAAGATCAATGCAGATGGAACTACTACAGCTGATTTGTCCGGTGCTGAGTACACGATTACCTATTATCCAAGACAGTACAACACACTTGCTGAAATTCAGGCAGATCCAGAAGCAAAAGCTACTACTTGGGTGATAAAAACTGTTAAGAGTGCAAGTGGATATTTTGCATCTCTGGATGATGCTCATATTGTTTCTGATGTTTCTGATAGTGCAAAGTTTGGAAAAACCAATGCAGGACGATATATTATTCCACTTGGTACTATAACAGTTGAGGAAACAAAGGCTCCGACTGGATTCACCAAAGATGGTGCAGTTGTTAGCAGTGCTGCAACAGGTGCAACACTGACTGGAACTAATAATGTTTATCTTTTTAACCTAGTTGATAAAGATTCTGCTATTTACTTAAAGAGTGGCAATGTATTAGATACTGCAGCAACTGATGAAACAGCAATCACTCTCCAGTATGCCGAGCGTCAGATCAACGGTACTCCAAAGATGGAAAAGCATGATCTTGAGCTTAATAAAAAAGCTGCTATGGGTGGAACAAACTTTGACGGCATCACCTTTGAGGTTTATTGTTTAGACGATTCTGTTATCATTGGTAATACCACTTATAAAAAGGGTGAGACAATCGAGACAGTAACCTCAGATGCTGAGGGAAATGTGACCATGACTACTCAGTATCCGATTGGTCATTA
>JABLTO010147409.1_pt1 | contig 12952 bp, 11 predicted proteins | sample 7160091 | NCBI WGS metagenome assembly JABLTO01 (sample SAMN14651225, study PRJNA627086) | human gut metagenome | isolation source: feces | host: Homo sapiens
AAAATTGAAAAGTTAATGCGATGGGCGTATTATTTTAATATGCATTGTATGAAATTTTAAGGAGAATCGAAATGTTGTCAGAAAGAATAAAAAATATCGTGCCGTCGGGGACGATCGCTATAAACGCGAGAGTTTTTGAGATGAAGGCTGAGGGTACGGAGATCATAAACCTGAGTGTCGGCGAGCCGGATTTCAATACGCCGGACAAGGCAAAGGAAGGCGCGCGCCACGCTATGGATGAGAACAAGACTCGTTATGACAAGGTGCCGGGACTCGTTGAGCTGCGCGAGCAGATATGCGAAAAGCTTAAGCGTGACAATGACCTTGATTATACGCTGGATGAGATAGTCGTGACTAATGGAGCTAAGCAGGGAGTGACTAATACCTGCCTGACCCTGTTGAACGAAGGAGATGAGGTGCTTATCCCTTCCCCGTACTATGTAAGCTACCCTGAGATAGTTAAGCTTGCCGGCGGCGTACCTGTTTTTGTCGAGACTAAGCGCGAAAATGATTTTAAGATAACGGGCGCTGAGATAGAGGCGGCGGCTACTGACCGCACAAAGATGATAATACTTTGCAACCCGTCAAATCCGCTCGGAACTGTATGCACTCGCGAGGAGCTTGCTGACATCGCGGAGGTGTGCGTGAGAAGGGGCATTTATATGATGTCTGACGAGGTCTACGAGACTATCTGCTTTGCCGATGAGTTCGTGAGCATGGCGGAAGTATCGCCTGAGGCGAAGAATCTGACTATCATAGTAAACGGTCTTTCAAAGTCTGCGCCGATGACCGGATGGAGGATCGGCTACACTGCATCGAACAGGGAGATAGCTAAGGGCATGACCGCACTGCAGGGTCACATAACATCGCATCCGTCTACGATATCTCAGTGGGCGGGCGTTGCCGCCATGGCTGAGTGCAGGGATTATACGGAAATGATGAATAAGGCGTTCCGCGAGAGGATGGAAGCTGCTGTTGATTTTCTGGAAAAGGAAGTGCCTGAAGTCTCATTTATAAAGCCTATGGGAGCGTTTTATCTGTTTGTGGATATTTCAAGCGTAAAGGATGCGCTGCTGGCGACAGCAGATGCAGATGGCAGGATGCCGCAGAGCGGGACTGATTCATATGCGATGGAATTTACGATGAAGCTGCTCAATGAAAAGCACGTAGCTATAGCGCCGGGAACGGCGTTCGGAAAGGAAGGCTACATAAGGATCGCATATGCGACAGATAAGGAGACCCTGCTCGAAGGTCTTGCGCGTATACGCGACCTCGTAAAGGAGCTGCTTGCATAATGGCAGAGTGTTTATTTGTCGGGATAGGCGGATTTATCGGGAGCGTGTGCCGCTACCTGATCGGGCTCATACCGCTTTCTCCATCGAACGGTTTTCCGGTAAAAACGCTTGTTATAAATGTTGCCGGAGCGTTTGCCATAGGGCTCATAGCTGCTGCTGCGGCTAAAAATGCTGACATTAGCCCGCGCATAGTGCTGCTCTTAAAGACCGGTATATGCGGAGGCTTTACAACGTTTTCTACGTTTGCGCTTGAGATAAGCGACCTGATACGCGGCGGAAGCTGGGCTGCAGCAGCTGCGTACATGCTGCTGTCGTTCATACTCGGTGTGGCTGCTGTGTTTGCTGCTGAGGCTTTGATGCATATGTAAGATGTATAACCGATAGCTTATAGCAGGTATATGATATGCGTATTTCACATATGATAGATCTTACTCTATAATAATAATTGTCAAGGGGCGGTAAGCTCCGAGGGTCATGAAGGTGCGCCTGCATCAGGCAGACGCAGGATGTTTCAGAATGATCTGATACATTAATTTGTAAAAACTAAAAGAATGAATAAGTAAAAGGTTATGTCCGGCCCCGGGCCGGAAGAAAAGGAGTAAGATCATGTTAAGTGCAAGAAATCAGTTCGCAGGTAAGGTAACATCAGTTAAGGAAGGCGCAGTAAACGGCATCGTTACTATCGATGTAAACGGAACAGCTGTAACAGCTACTATCTCAATGGATTCTATAAAGAACCTCGGCGTTGAAGCTGGCAAGGAAGCAACTGCATTCGTAAAGGCTACAGAAGTTATGGTAGCAGTTGGCGAGCTCAAGATCTCAGCAAGAAACCAGTTTGCAGGCAAGGTAGCAAAGGTAGAAGCAGGCGCAGTAAACTCTATCGTAACTATCGAGGCTCCTGTAGGCACTATCTCAGCTACTATCTCAAACGCAGCAGTAGCAGAGCTCGGTCTCGAAGAAGGCAAGGAAGCAACAGCAGTTATCAAGGCTACTTCAGTAATGATCGGCTGCTAATAGCACCCTTTTTAAACTGTAAAATTTAACATTCTTAAATAAAAGCTCCGGACAGATCCCCTTATCCCGCAGGACCGTCAACGCATATTTAAACATTTTCTGATTGACATATGAAAATAATTGTCTTATAACCTTTAAGGTACACAGTAGGTATCTTAATGAATGTAAAATATATACTTTATAATAAAAATATTTTAAACAAGAAAACACGGAGGTTTCAATATGAGTGATTCATGCAGCGGCTGCTCATCAGCCGAAAATTGTTCATCATGCGGTTCAGCAGGCGGATGCGGAGGCGAACAGAGCAGATACGCACCCCTCAACCAGATGTCAAATGTTAAAAACGTTATAGCAGTAGTAAGCGGAAAGGGAGGCGTAGGCAAATCCCTCGTCACTTCACTGATGTCAGTCATCATGCAGAGAAGAGGCAACCACACAGCCGTACTCGACGCCGACATCACAGGCCCGTCTATCCCAAAGACATTCAAGCTCGACCAGAAGGCTTCAGCAAACGAAGAAGTGATATTCCCTGTAACAACAAAAACAGGTATCCAGGTAATGTCCATAAACCTTCTCCTCGAAGACAATACAGACCCTGTACTCTGGAGAGGCCCTGTCATAGCAGGCACAGTTACACAGTTCTGGTCAGACGTCCTCTGGACAGATGTTGACTATATGTTCGTAGACATGCCGCCGGGAACAGGCGACGTACCTCTGACAGTATTCCAGAGCCTGCCTGTAAAAGGCATCATAGTAGTAGCCTCACCTCAGGATCTCGTAGGCCTCATAGTCGAAAAGGCCGTAAAGATGGCAGAAATGATGAAGATACCTGTACTCGGCATAGTAGAAAACATGTCATACTTCAAGTGCCCTGACTGCGGAGCAGAACACAAGATATTCGGCGAGAGCCATGTAGATGAGATCGCGCAGAAGTACGATATCCCTAACGTAGCAAAGATCCCTGTAGACCCTAAGCTCGCGGCAGCTGTAGATGCAGGCATGATAGAGCTTTTTGAAGGTGACTGGCTCGATCATCTCGCGGACTGCATCGAAAACATGAAGTAGTACCGACATATTGGCTGTATTGATCATACTGACCAAAAAGGACAGTAGCCGAAAAGTATAATATTATATGTTTTAAAAATAATACGCAGGTTCAGGTAAAAATATATAAAAAAATACCTGGACCTGTTTATTTTCAACACATATGCGGATCAGCGCTCCCGCCCGGCGGGAGAAATACTGCTTTTATTCTTACAGAAAGTTACAGAAAAATGACAGAAAAGGTCTGTTTTAATACTGACCTTTTTGGACAATTGTACCGACACATAATTGGCGGTATCATACAGATACAGGTTGAGTCGTACCGACGCGTACAAAGCTCGCCGGAATAAAAACAAACCAATAACAAAACAAAACCAAAACAAACCAGATATTTTGAAACATTGTAAGAGTAATTAAGGAGTATATCATCATGAAGACTATCGAATTAACAAGAACAAACGGAACTATGGCACAGATCACTTTCGGTTACGAAGCAGGCGATGCATTTGCACAGCCATCTGTACTTTCTGTAAAGACTGCTGAAGTTGAGATCAGAGAAGCTGCTCTCATGACAAAGTCTGATGTTAAGTTATATGCTGACGCTCTCAGCCAGTGCGCTGCAGTTATCGGCGGCAGAGTTGAAAACGAGATCGGTCTTATCGCATGCATCAGACTCGATGAAGTAAACTATGCTAAGCTCCAGAAGGAAATGAAGAGCGAATACGAAGCTGTAGAAGCTGTATCACAGGCAAAGACTGCAGCAAGATAGTTTTCGTTACATACATTTGACTGAAAATTATGTAAGATGATACCGCAGCTCAATGGCACGGCGCAGCTGAGCGCGCGCACCGGAAACGCAGGTATGAAAATTGGAAGATAAAAGAAATCTGAATATGATATTCAGTAAAAACGGATCAGGCAGAGTAAGCGGAAAGATAAATATCTCAAAGCTCTGGATGGACGAAATGGGCGTGACCGAGGACGATAAAGAGGTCATAGCCATCTTTAAGAACGACAGGATAATAATCCGCAGACCGTTGCGTGAAAAGCATTATATACTGATAAACGACCAGTCGGGATATAATGACATGATACGCACGCAGATATTCGATTCAAAGGACCAGGCCAATGAGATAGCTCATAATCTCTGGAATTCCTATGACAGCAATGCAAAAGCAGGCTCTCACGTTTACGTTATGGATGTAACAGAGTCAGACCTCGTATCGGACGCGTTCGATGAAAACGGAGAAGTATGCGACTGGTCGTTCTTTAAGGACAGAAAATTGGAAGACGATCTGTTTGATTCCCTGAAATAAATAACAGATCAGAAGACAACGAACAAAATAAATATCGTAAATAAATAAATTTCCGGTTGACATTTCAGATTCTGAGGTTAAAATAGAATTCAAAAGGTCGCCGGATCTTTATTTTGACTGATTTATTTCAGTTGATCTGTTTTACGGCATGACATCTATATATTGAAAAGGCTGAGACGGAAACAGTAGCGTCAGCAGAGTCATACAGAGAAGCGGTTTAAGGTGAGAGTCCGCAGATGAAACTGACAGCGAAGATCATTCCAGAGCCTGCCTGCTGAAACCATGTTTTGCAAACACGGCGCGTAAGCCGGCACGTCACTGTACGTTACACAGGCTTGAGAGGCGTTTTATGATATTTCATAATAAACGCTATCAGGGTGGTACCGCGGTAATTCATCGTCCCTGCATCTTCGGATGCAGGGATTTTTTAGTTTACTGAAAAGAGCGTGCAGCGCTCCGGGCGGGTGCAGGACATGATACATTTATTGATGTTAATGATTCACTTTAAATATATTACAGCTATATCTGAAAGGAAAATGTAATGTTTGAAAATTTATCAGAAAAACCTATTGCGGAGGTTCAGAACGAGCAGTCCGACAAGTGGGAAAAGGACGATCTTCTGCAGAGATGCATAGACGAACGCGAAGGTCAGCCGTCTTTCGTATTTTACGAGGGTCCTCCGACAGCAAACGGCAAGCCAGGTATCCATCACGTCATCGCGAGAACGCTGAAGGATTCAGTATGCCGTTACAAGACTATGAAGGGCTTCAAGGTAAAGAGAAAGGCCGGATGGGATACTCACGGTCTTCCTGTTGAGATCGAAGTAGAAAAGAAGCTTAAGATGTCAGGAAAGCAGGACATCGAAAAGTACGGTATAAAGGAATTCAACGAAAAGTGCCGCGAGTCTGTATTTGAGTACGAGGGCCTTTGGAGAAAGATGACGAAGCGCATGGGCTACATGGTAGACCTCGATCATCCGTACATCACTCTCGACAACAACTTCATCGAATCAGGATGGTGGATCCTCAAGAAGTTCTTTGACGCAGGCATGATATATGAAGGACACAAGATCCTTCCTTACTGCCCGAGATGCGGAACAGGCCTTGCTTCTCACGAAGTAGCTCAGGGCTACAAGATGGTAAAGACAAATACTGTAACTGCAAAGTTCAAGAAGAAGGGCACCGACAACGAGTATTTCCTCGCATGGACGACTACTCCTTGGACTCTCGCTTCAAACGTTGCGCTTGCGGTAGGTCCTGACATCGATTATATCAGAGCTGAAAAGGACGGAAATATATACGTTCTTGCAAAGGCTCTTGCGGATAAGCACCTCGGCGAGGGCGAGTACACTGTACTTGAAGAGATGAAGGGTACTGCTCTTGAACATCAGGAATACGAACAGCTCATGCCGTTCATCCAAATACCTGCAGGCAAGAAAGCGTTCTTTGTCACAGTAGCTGATTACGTTGACACTGTTGAAGGTACGGGTATCGTTCATATCGCTCCTGCCTTCGGTGACGACGACTATAAGATCGGACGCAGATACGATCTTCCGGTACTCAATCCGGTAGGCGAAGACGGAAAGTATACAGACACTCCATGGAAGGGCCACTTTGTAATGGAAGACGGACTTGACGTCGAGATCATAAAATACCTTGCAGGCGAGGACAAGCTTTACTCAAAGGAAAAGGTAGAGCACAATTATCCGCACTGCTGGAGATGCGGAACTCCGCTCATCTACTACGCTAAGCCGAGCTGGTATATCGAAATGACTAAGCTGAGAGATCAGCTGGTAGAAAATAACAACACTGTAAACTGGCAGCCTCCTTTCGTAGGCGAGGGACGTTTCGGCAACTGGATCGCAGACGTAAAGGACTGGGCTATCTCAAGAAACAGATACTGGGGAACTCCGATACCTGTATGGAGATGCGAATGCGGTCACATCGAGTGCATCGGCTCGCGCCAGGAGCTCGTTGACAAGGCTCAGGAAAAGATCGATACGAGCATAGAACTGCACAGGCCGTATGTTGATGATGTTCATCTGACATGCCCTGAGTGCGGCAAGACTATGACAAGGATCCCTGAGGTAATGGACTGCTGGTTCGACAGCGGATCTATGCCGTTCGCACAGCAGCACTATCCGTTTGAAAACAAGGAAGAGTTTGAAGAGTGCTTCCCTGCAGACTTCATCTGTGAGGGCATAGACCAGACGAGAGGCTGGTTCTACTCACTGCTTGCAATCTCTACATTTATCATGGGAAAGGCGCCTTACAGGAATGTTCTCGTAAACGACCTTATCCTTGACAAAGAAGGCAAGAAGATGTCGAAGTCAAAGGGCAACACTGTAGATCCGTTTGCTCTGTTTGACAAGTACGGCGCTGACGTTGCAAGATGGTATCTGCTCTATACGTCTCCTGCATGGACGCCTACGAGATTTGATGAGGACGGCGTTTCTGAGATCCAGAGCAAGTACTTTGGAACACTCAGAAATGTATACAACTTCTTCGTTCTGTACTCAAATCAGGATAATATAGATGCAGCTTCTTTAAATGCAGCTCCTGCTGACAGACCTGAGCTCGACAGATGGATACTGTCACGCTTCAACCGTCTCGTTAAGGAAGTTACGGCAGATATGGACAACTATGAGCATATGAAGGCAGTAAAGAGTATTACTGATTTCGTTGCCGACGATCTGTCAAACTGGTATATCAGAAGAGCAAGAAGACGTTTCTACGCTGAGGAAATGACTGAAGACAAGAAGTTTGTATACCTTACGACTTATGAGATACTCAAGGGCGTTGTACTTCTTTCAGCTCCGTTTGCTCCGTTCATCTCAGACGAGATCTACACTAAGCTTACAGGCGAATATTCAGTTCATCTTGCGCACTTCCCTGAGTGCGATGAGAGCATTATCGACGAAGAGCTTGAAAAGAAGATGGATCTCGTAAGAACTATAGTAGCACTCGGCAGAGGCGAGAGAGAAAAGGAAAAGATCAAGGTAAGACAGCCGTTGACTGAGATACTCGTTGACGGCAAGTATGAAGCTGAGATCGGCAACATGGTGCCTCTCATCCTTGAGGAGCTTAATATAAAGAAAGTAGTTTTCGAGAAAAATATTGACACATTCATGGACTACAGCCTGAAGCCTGACTTCAGAAAGGCAGGTCCTGTTCTCGGAAAGAATATAAAAGAATTCGGCAAGGTGCTCGCCGCAGGCGATGCAAAGGCTATGATAGCGCAGCTCCAGTCTGAAGGTAAGCTCACGCTTACTCTCGGAGGGGAGGATATCGATATCACAGAAGACCTTGTTGAAGTAAGGATATCTGCAAAGGAAGGCTTCGCTGTAGGCGCTGACAGAGGAGTATTCGTTATACTCGATACAAAGATAACTCCTGAGCTTGAAGCTGAGGGCCTTGCGAGAGAGCTCATCTCAAAGGTACAGCAGATGAGAAAGCAGAAGGATCTCGATATGATGGACAATATCATCATCAGCGTAAACTGCAGTGAAGAACTCAAGGCTGCGTTCGATGCTTACAGAGATCATATAATGAGTGAAACTCTCGCGAAGTCTCTCGAGTATACAGATGCTGCTCTTGAAACATATAAGCTCAACGCTCGCGAGGCACGTATCGGCGTCGAGAAAGTCGAAGCTTAGGCTGTGAACAGTATCGGCGGCAAAAGCGGCATGAAGCAGCTCAAAAATATGACATATGATGAGATGCGCGGCTTCTTTGAGTCAATAGGCGAAAAGAAGTTCCGCGCGGATCAGGTGTTCAGAAAGCTGTATCAGGGGATCGATACCTTTGAGCAGATCACAGAGCTGTCGAAGCCGTTGAGAGAAAAACTTGAAAGCTGCGCTGAGATAAATTCAGTTCAGCTGCTGAGAAAGCAGGAATCTGCTTCCGACGGCACAAAAAAATACCTGTTCGGCGTGCGCGGCGGCCACGCTGTGGAAAGTGTTTTCATGAAATACAAGTACGGCAATACAGCCTGCATATCATCGCAGGCGGGCTGCCGCATGGGATGCGCGTTCTGCGCTTCAGGCATAAACGGTCTTGAGCGCGGGCTAAATGCCGGCGAGATGATCGACCAGGTGTCTGCGATAGAAAGAAACACAGGCGAGCGCATAGGACATATAGTAGTCATGGGAACGGGTGAACCGTTCGACAATTATGATGAGCTTATCCGCGCGTTAAATATATTTCATGAAGAAAAGGGGCTTAATATAAGCCTCAGAAACATCACTGTATCAACGTGCGGCCTCACTGAAAAGATAATGAGGTTTGCTGACGATATGCCGCAGGTAAATCTTGCAGTATCGCTTCATGCTCCGTCTGATGAGATCAGGCTGAAGCTGATGCCGGTTGCGAAAAGCTGCTCGATGAGCGAGCTGCTTTCTATATGCAGGAAATATACAGAAAAGACTCACAGAAGGATAACCTTTGAATACGCTCTCATAGAGGGAGTGAACGATTCTATGGAAAATGCCGCCCAGCTTGCGGCAAGGCTCAGAGGTATGCTGTGCCACGTCAACCTTATACCTTTAAATCGCGTCAGCGAAAAGGATTTCAGGGGAAGCGCCAGGAAACACGCGGAAAAGTTTGCAGCCGTACTTTCTTCAAAAGGGATAGAAGTAACGGTAAGACGCGAGCTTGGAAGCGATATCTCGGCGGCGTGCGGACAGCTCAGGCTGACTGCCGAAAGTGAAGGCTGAGCATCTTTAATGTAAAGATGTGAAATAGCAAGTAAAATTTTACAATTAAATATTTTTTTATATTGTTCTTTTCTTTTCGAGATAGTATAATGAGGTTAATCCGTTAGTGTACTAATTAGAAAAGGAGGCGACTACAGATGGTAAAGCTTATCGTAGGACGTAAGGGAACGGGCAAAACAAAGATGATGGTAGATGCCGCTAACCAGGCAAGCCAGGAAAAGGACGGCAGCATCGTATTCATCATCAAGGATGACAGACTGAAGCATGACCTCGACCGTGAGATCAGAATGATCGTTATGGACGAGTTTGAATATGTGACTAACATCGATGAATATATCGGATTTATATACGGCATTATCAGTTCTAACTATGATATCCAGGAGATTTTCATCGACAGCATATTAAAGCATGCAGACATAACAATCCGTGATCTTCCTGAGTTCCTCAAGAAGCTCCAGAATATTTCAGAGAAGTATTCTATTGATTTCATGGTAAGCCTGAGCGCAGATCTTGAAGATCTTGACGCATCAGTAAGACAGTATGAGATCATAAACAAGTAAAGCGTACTTAATCAAAAGACCATCAGAGCCGTCTCGATAAAGAGGCGGCTTTTTTATATCATTTATATCATGTTGTATCGCGACCGGTGCCGCGGACAGGCAGGTGAAAATGTCATTATACAGAAGCTACGCTGAGGCAATGCGTGAAAAATACGGTGAAAAAGTTTATAAGCTGCCGGTAAATATACCGGTGTCGTGTCCCAACAGGGACGGTGCAATAGGCACCGGCGGATGCTCATTCTGCGGCGAGGCCGGAGCGGGTTTTGAAAATCTTCCTGACACACTGTCGGTAATGGATCAGCTCGTTAAAAATATGAAATATATAGGAAAAAGATACGGAGCTGCAAAATTCACCGCATATTTTCAGAATTTTTCAAACACATATCTGCCGCTTGAGTATCTGCGCAGGTATATGGAAGAAGCTTCATCAGTGGAAGGCATAGTCGAGATATGTATATCGACGCGTCCCGACTGCGTATCTGACAGGTATCTGAGCGTTATAAGAGACGTTTCAGAGGCGTCAGGCCGTGATGTGTGCATAGAACTCGGACTTCAAAGCTCAGATCCGCATACGCTGAGGCAGATAAACAGGGGACATGGTCTTGCGGAGTTCATAGACGCAGTGCTGCGCATACACAGCTTCGGCTTTGAAGTGTGCGCGCATGTCATACTCGATCTCCCGTGGGACGATGACATAAACGCTGTCGAAACGGCCAGGATACTGACTGCGCTCAGAGTAGAGCAGGTAAAGCTGCATTCTCTTTATATAGAAAAGGGCACCGAGCTTGCGCGCAGGTACGAAGCCGGCGAGTTTACCATAATTTCTCCGGAAGAATACGCTGACCGCGCAGTGATGTTTCTCGAAAACATATCGCCTGATATGGCGGTCCAGCGCCTCGTGAGCAGAGCCCCTGAAGAAAACACTGTTTTCTGCAACTGGGGCATGAGCTGGTGGCGCATACGCGACATGATAACAGAGCGGCTTGAGAGCCGCGGGTCGGCTCAGGGAAGCAGATGCGATTACCTGGACCGTGATTATTACAGCTTCAGGAAGGGCGGCCGGTAAACACTGGATGGCCGCTGTAATATCCTGACGATCCGCCCGGCGGATCACTGTTTCGGCGCTGCGGCGCCGGATGCTCATCCCGTGAGGGATGCGGCTTGTTGAAATTATTTTTATTAACTTTATTTAATATTATTTAATATTATTGATATATTCCGTTTATTGCGGTATACTTGCTTAAAACTTCGGCAGATGTGATTTTACGAAACTTGCATCTATTGAAAAATAAAGCTTGTAAGCCGATTGGTATGACCGGTTTATATACATACGGCAGAAGAGAAATAAATTTTAAGCTGCTAGATAAAATTATTTATTAATAAATTCTTTTTTACAATGGAGGAAAAGAAAATGGCAAAGATCTTTTATCAGAATGATTGTAATCTCTCACTTTTAGACGGAAAAACTGTAGCCATCATCGGTTACGGCAGCCAGGGTCACGCTCATGCGCTCAACCTTAAGGAAAGCGGCGTAGATGTTGTTGTTGGTCTTTATGAGGGTTCAAAGTCATGGAAGGTTGCTGAAGAAGCAGGCCTTAAGGTTGCTACTGCTGCTGAAGCTGCTGCCGCTGCAGACATCATCATGATCCTTACACCTGATGAAAAGCAGCAGGCTATATATGAAGAAAGCATCGCTCCAAACCTTAAGCCTGGAAACATGCTCATGTTCGCTCACGGTTTCAACATCCACTTCCAGACTATCGTACCGCCTGCTGACGTAGATGTTACTATGATCGCTCCTAAGGGACCTGGTCACACAGTAAGAAGCGAATACGTTGCAGGTAAGGGTGTTCCTTGCCTCGTAGCTGTATATCAGGATGCTACAGGTAAGGCTCAGGATCTTGCTTTAGCTTACGGCGCAGGTATCGGCGGCGCAAGAGCAGCTATCCTCGAAACTACATTCCAGACAGAAACAGAAACAGACCTCTTCGGTGAACAGGCTGTCCTCTGCGGTGGCGTAACTGCCCTCATGCAGGCTGGTTTCGAAACTCTTGTTGAAGCTGGTTATGACCCAAGAAACGCTTACTTCGAGTGCATACATGAAATGAAGCTCATCGTTGACCTTATCTATCATGGAGGCTTCACTGAAATGAGAAACTCTATCTCTAACACTGCTGAATTCGGTGACTATGAGATCGGTAAGAGGATCATCACTGAGGATACTAAGAAGGAAATGAAGAAGGTCCTCTCTGAGATCCAGGACGGTACTTTCGCAAGAAACTTCATCATGGAAAACAAGGTAGGCAGACAGCACTTCCTCGCTTCAAGAAAGATCCACGCTTCTCATCAGCTCGAAGAAGTTGGTAAGGAACTCAGAAAGATGTACTGCTGGAGCGACGAAAAGTAATAGCTTTTAAAAGCAATAATTTTAAAAGTAACAGCTTTAGTCATAACAACTTTGCAGGTTTAATAATGGAAATAAAAGGTTCAAAAATTATAATGGAATGTCTGCGCGAACAGGGCGTAGATACTATATTCGGATACACGGGCGGACAGATCATGCCATTATACGATGCGTTATATGATTATAGAGACGAAATAAAACATGTGCTCACAAGCCACGAGCAGGGCGCGACTCACGCTGCGGACGGTTATGCCCGTTCGACGGGAAAGGTCGGCGTCGCATTTGCTACGAGCGGTCCGGGCGCTACTAATACTGTTACCGGTATAGCGACAGCATTTATGGATTCTATCCCTATGGTCGTTATCACGGGTCAGGTCCCGCTGAGCCTCATAGGAAAGGATTCTTTCCAGGAGGTCGATATCGCAGGTATAACTATCCCTATCACTAAGCACAATTTCTTTGTGAGTCGTGTTGAGGATATAGCGGGATGCATCAGAGAAGCCTTCAACATCGCAAGGAGCGGACGTCCGGGTCCGGTCCTTGTGGATGTTCCTAAGGATCTGATGGTAAAATTATGCGAATACTCTCCGGGCATTATCCACGAC
>JABLTO010106519.1_pt1 | contig 12948 bp, 10 predicted proteins | sample 7160091 | NCBI WGS metagenome assembly JABLTO01 (sample SAMN14651225, study PRJNA627086) | human gut metagenome | isolation source: feces | host: Homo sapiens
TCCCCATACTTCTTCAGCAATTTCTTTAACAAGTTTAAGTTTAGCCCATTGTTGTTCTTCCGTTAATTTATTACCAATTTCACATGAAGCAAAACCACATTGAGGACTTAAATATAAACGTTCTAATGGAATATATTTAGTTGCTTCATAAATTCTTCTTTTAACAAGTTCTTTATCTTCTAAATCAGGTTTCTTTGTAGTAATAAGACCTAAAACAACTTTCTTATCTCCTGATACCTTCTTTAATGGAGCAAAACCACCAGAACGATGATCATCATATTCTAAGAAATAAGCATCTACATTTTCTTCACCAAAGAGTAAATCAGCTACACCATCATAAGCTCCTGAACTAAAGTAAGTAGAATGATAATTTCCTCTACATACATGAGTATTAATTGTTAGATTTTCAGGTGCACTTGCTACAACTTTATTATTTAAATCTAATAAAAGTTGTTTATATTTTTCTAATGCTTCTCCCTTTCTTCCTGTTAAACTTACAGCAAGTTCAGGATTAACCATACCACCCCATACACAATCATCAAATTGTAATTGACGGCATCCAGCATGATAAATTTCTTGAACAAATTCATTGTATGCTTTAACAACATCGTCAGCAAAAGCTTCTTCACTACCATAGAAACCTAATGTTTTATCTAATAAATCAGCTCCTGTAAAGAAAGCATAGAATTGACCTGGTGAAGGAATTGTTTGTTTAGCTACAGTATTTTCATCTTCTAATGCTTTAACAAATTTAAAATGTTCTACAAAAGGATGATCTTTACAAGAAATCTTTCCTGTCATAAAAGTATCATCAATCATAGCAGCTTCACCATCAAACGTTTGATTTCCATCTATAGTCTTTTTATGTTCAACCCCATTAAATCCCCACATAAAGTCTAAATGCCAAGTAGAACGTCTAAATTCACCATCTGTGATTGTATGATAACCTAATTCTTTAAGTTTATTTACAAGCTCTACAATACATTCATCTTCTACTTTTGTAAGTTCTTCTTTAGTTATATTATTTAATTCATAATTTTTTCTAGCTTCTTTTAATCTTTCAGGACGTAAAAAACTTCCAACAAATTCATATCTATTTAATTGACTCATATCATTCATTCCTTTCAAACTATGTCTTTATTTTATCAATCAAAACATAGTTTGAATAATACAAATAATAACTACTTAGATATAGTTTTAAACTATATTAATCATTGTGCATAATGCACAAATGTATGCAATATTCTCATAACCTCAACACATATAATTTTTATACTTTCTTACATATAATATAAGTAACAAAAGGGATACAAAATATTAAGGAGGAACAAAATCATGTGTGTAAATTACTATTCATATTTAACAACTAATCAAGCAGATTCTCAACCAGGTTGGGCTAAAAAAGACAGATTCGATTCAAGCAACACAACATTATCAAGAATTAAAAATCATGTTGTTAAAAACTATTTCTCTAAACTATTTAAATAATATATAATATTGAAAAAACCTGCACGATATGCAGGTTTTTTAGTCTAATTATTTACAATATAGTCATAAATGTCTTTTCGAACTGGTTGGTCTAATTGATAAAGAATCTCACATACAGGAACATCATTAGCCATTGTTTCTTGTTTAATATCAATGATATTTCCTTGACCTAAATAATAAAATTCTTTCGATACTTTATCATCTTTATTCTTTCTAACAAAGATATGAATAAAAGTATTTCTTTCTTTTGCTTTATTAAAAATTTCCATACCTTTACTGTTTAATTTCATTTTACTTTTTGACATAGCAACAAGTGTTTGAGAGTCAATAAAATGGTCAGTATATTTTATTGTATCTGAAATATTTTCATCTTTATCATAATTAATAAATACAGGTAATGTATTGGTATGTTCATCATATTTATAACCACCAATATTAAGAGGTACAAGACTCTTTTCCCAGTTTAATAATTGACATACATCTTCATAAGTGTATTTTTTATAAAGGCATAAATCAGTATCTTTATAACGTTCACTATATTCTTTTTTATATTGGTTAATTGCATAGTCAATGACTTCAATAATTTGTCTTTTAAATTCATTATTTACAAGAAGTTTAGAAAAGTTAGATGAGATATTATTATGTTCATCTATAATAGTAATATCTTTATAGGTATCTTTTCCTGTTCCAGTTGCAAAGTTTTGAGTTAGTATATTTTGAATAGTTTCATAACCAATATCAGGAATAGTTATGTTATATGTATTTTGCATTTCTTCTTTTAAGTAATTCATCAAATTAGATTTCTTTTCAATTGCTAGATGAATTGTTTCTAATTCTTGAACTCTTTTTCCTGAAGAAAGTTTAGTAGAAATAAATTTTAAATAGTCTTCCTCTTGCTTTGAAAAAGTAACTTTATAATCTTTTTCATATTTTTTAAGAAACTCATGATAAGATCCTAAACTTTTATTTTGGAATATTCTTTGAACATCAATAGCTCCATATTTTTCAAAATCTTCTAATTCAGGAATTCTTCCAATTTTGGCTTTAAGATCTTTATAACTATCTTTGATATATTTAATATCATTGAATCTAGCAAGATCAATCGCATTAAATATTCTTTTCTTTGATATTTCATCAAATTGAATAGTAGAGGCACCTGGTATGATTAAATTTCCTTCACTAACAAATCTTCTTAAATTATCTTTATTAAAATTTGTATTTCCACTCAAAGCAATTGGAATAAAGAAGTTCTTTTCATAATTACCAATGAAATCAATAACAACAACATAATCTTTTTCATTGTTTTTTCTAAGTCCCCTACCAAGTTGTTGAATAAAGATAATAGAGGATTGAGTTGGTCTTAACATAACAACTTGATTTACTTTAGGAATATCAATTCCTTCATTGAAGATATCTACTGTAAAAATATAATCAAGAGAATCATCTTCATTAGATTCCAAAGAATCCATAGCTTCTTGTCTTTGGTTTTCAGTAGCTTCACCAGTTAATGCGCATGTATTAAAACCTCGTTGATTAAACATTTCAGAAAGCCTATGAGCTTCTTCTTTTCTGCTCACAAATATTAAACCATGAACACGATCTCCTGAATAGCCATAGTCATTAATTTTATCAATGACATAATCAACTCTTTTTTCATCAACAAGCAAATTGAAATCAGATTTATCATCAATAACATGATCATCTATTGTCATATCAGTAATTCCATAATAATGGAATGGGCAAAGTAAATTATATTCCATAGCTTGTTGTAATCTTATTTCATAAGCGATGTTATAATCAAACATTTTATAAATATCAAAATCATCAGATCTTTCAGGTGTTGCTGACATACCTAATAAAAATTGAGGTTTAAAAAAATTAACGAGTTCTTGATAAGAATTAGCTCCAGCTTTATGGACTTCATCAATGATAATATAATCGAATTCTTCTTTAGAAAAAAGTTGTCTATTTTCAGGTTTATAAATTGTTTGAATTGTTGAAAAAACATAATCACAATTTATCTCTTTTGTATCTCCTGAAAATAATCCCATAGATTTATCTTTAATAATTGTTTTAAAGGTTTCCATCGCTTTAAGAGCAATATTTCTACGATGAACAACAAATAACATTCTTTTTGGATGTACAGCTTTTACATCAAATGCTGCAAGATATGTTTTACCTGTACCAGTAGCACTAATAAGCAATGCTTTATCTTTATTATTATTTCGTAGGTTATCTAAAGATTTTAAAGCATTTTTTTGCATATAGTTTGGTTTTATTTCCTTGGAAATTTTAATAGTTTCATGTTTTACAGGTTTTACATAGACTTTTTGATATTCCTCAATCCATTCTTCAGTTAAAGAGATAGATTGCTTCCATTGTTTATCAAATTCTTCTTCAACTTTTAAAACAATATCCTTTTGTACATCAGAAGAAAAGAATAAATTCCATTCTTGATTGACTGCTAAAGCACTTTGAGTAAGATTGCTACTACCAATCATAATGTCAGTTTGCTTATCTTTATGAAAAATATATCCTTTTGGATGAAATCCTTTTCCTTCAAATATTTTTACTTCAATATTTTCATATTTTAATAGCTTTTTAAACATACTTGGATCATTAAAACCTAAATAAGTAGAGGTAATAATTTTTCCACAAATATGATGATCTCTTAAATAATCAAAACATTCTTTAAGTGCAGCAAGACCAGAATCAGCAATAAAAGCAACAGATAATTCAAATGAATCACAGTTTTTAAAAAGTAATTCTAATTCATGAGACACTTTTATACGTTCTTTATAATTGTTATAAACAAGACGTGGTTGAAATTCTTGAAGAGTTTCCATAACCCTAACCTCTTTTCTTTAATTCATTAATTACTTCAATATCTGCTGGTACCCATATAATAGGTTCATCATTATCTTGAGGATCAATCCATTTACCATCTAAATGTTCTAATAAAACAAGATGATCGTCTAATAAATGACAAATAAAACAATCCATTTCTAAAATAAAATCAGGATATTCATAATGTACATGATAAAAGAAAGAATCAACTTCTATATGAGCTTGCATTTCTTCATAAAGTTCTCTTTTTAAAGCATCTTTAGGTTCTTCACCAGGTTCAATCTTCCCACCAGGAAATTCATACATACCTTTAAATTCTCCATAACCTCTTTCAGCTATAAAAATCTTATTATCTTTTTTTATTATTCCAGCAACAACATTAATTGTTTTCATATAATTCCTCCAACTGTAAAGTTATTTCAATTATAACATAAAAAATCTCATAGGGATAAAGCCTATGAGATGACATTTGATTTTCATTTTATTTTAAATAATATTGTTTGCCTTTAATAGTAAGAGAATACTCATAAATAGTACCGATTTTATTTCGTATAACTAATTCTCTTTCTAAGTCCATTTTTTTACAAATATAAGCAATACTTCTAGAGTTCATATCGAGCTCACTTGCTAAATCACGTGCTTTAAGTGTTTTAGAAGATTGACCTAATTGTAGTATTATATTCATTTCTTCTTTAGAAAGTTTTTTTAACTCTTGAGTTTCCGTAATACTATCATTTATATTTTTATCAATAACATATTGTTTTTTCACTAGTCCGGTACAATTGGGACATTTATAATTGCAAAACTCCAAATGAGGTATATCTTCTTCAGAGAAAACCCTACCACATGATGTACATTTTATTATAGTATTAGCATTTATTTGATTTAAAATCAATGAAGTAAAATTAAATGGTCTTTCAATAAAATATTTTCGATATTCTGAACCGCTTGGCTTTCCCCAAAAAATATTATTTTTTTTAGCTAATCCATAATTAAGGCAATAGATGCTCACCTTTTTACCATCTTTATTTGATTTTTCATCGTATTTAGATATAAAATGATTTAACTCTAAAGATTCTATACATTTTTCAAATTCGTGTAATATGTGGAAATGACTTGTATAGGGTGTTTTTTTGTCATATATTTTTCCTTTTAGCTCACCTCTCGTAATTTGTTGTTTAATATTATTTGATTGGTTAACAATAGCGTTACGAATGAGTTTTAATTGGTTGATATCTTGTTGTTCTTCTATCGAAAGAAGACAATATGTACTTTTATCAAAAAATGCTGAGACATTATTTTCATAGTATCGAATAGCTGAATTTTCTATATCTTGTTTTGTTATTTTTTTTCCATAAAGAATAACATTTTCATAAATGTATGATAATTGATATCCTATAATTCTCGGAACATTTATTGATGTTTGAAAGAATAACGTTGCAATATCTTCTTCAGATAGCTTTTCATCAAAATATTTTTTCCAATTATTGTGAGGTAAGTAATAATTAAAACGATTTAAAAGCAATCTTTTTGTAAAATCTATTGCATTTATTTCCATTTTATTTGTATCAAAAGTAGAATACAAATTATAAAAATCTAAATTCATAATGTCAATTTTGCTTGGATCAATGTTTCCATAATGTACTCTTCCAGGGTAAAATGCTATTTTAAATTTTATAAAGTCATCTGACCAATTATTTAATGGAGCTACAATTGTGTCCATAAATAAACGTAAAGCATCATTATCTATTTCAGAAACATCATCTAACATTACAATTAGTTTGTTAATCTTCATAAGATTTAAAACTTTTTTTAATTCTTTGATAATGGCTTGTATATCAAATACTTTTAATAACATATCAGAATATTCGATATTTATATCTTCTTGTTGCTCGTAACAATCATTTGATGAATATCCTGCATTTAAAGCATCTGTTTGGGAAAATGATAAGTTAGCTTCAATATCGGTTGATGTTTGTTGAGTACTTTTATTCAAATTATTATTGGAAAGTTTTCTTTGAGTTAAAATGGGAACTTCTACTTTTTTAAAGTTATCATTAGAATCAATTTTTTTCTACATTTCACCAATCATAGATTTTATTTTTTGTTTGTCGTTCCCGGAGAGAGAGCTTAATATTTTTTTAATAAAATTTTCTTTTTGGTTATCGATTTCTTCATAGATATACGATAGCATATTTTGAATAAATGTTCGTCCAATCAAATATTTTTTTAATTCTGCTGGATTTAGGTATTCTTCAAGATATTGCGTATTTGTTACTAATGATTTTGAGGATTCAAAAACTGTTTTAACATCAATATAACATGGAAAATGTGTTTGTTTTTTCCTATATTCATGCTCCATTTTTAAAAAAATTGTAGATTTTCCTGTTCCTTTTCTACCTATTAAAAAAGTTGTGTTATCTAATAAACACTTATTTAGTACATGGTTTTCTGGTAATAAATCAACATATAAATAATCTAAAATATCTTTTTGATTTTCATTATCTGTTAACTCAGCGCGCCTATATTTTTTTAAAGATTCTGCAATATTATTGAATTCTTTTTTTTCACTATCTGAATACATTTTAAAATATTCCTTTCGTTTTATTTTTTGAGTATTTCTTTAATTATAGTTTCTGAAACATCATTTTTTATCAAATTTCTAGCATTTCTATAATTAGTAAATTTTAAACTAAATGGCATATATTTAGTGTACATGTTTTCTTTTTTTATTATCTGTTTTTCATTATCTGACAAAGAAGAATATATTTCATCAATTATCTGCTTAGTCATTTTCATTTTTGCATCATTAGAGAGATATTCAAATTTTATAATATGATCAAATCTATAAAAAAGAGGATCTCCCAATTTTTTTCTTATTTCATCCGGACCAGGCTCATTTGTTGTACATATTATTATTGTATTATTAAGATTCACTGTGTAATTAGTATCTTTGTATATTCCTTCGTCAAACATTTGATAAAAAGCTTTCCATATAGATGGATGAGCTTTATCAAATTCATCTAATAAAATAATATTTGTTTTTCTTTCTAAGAGATCTTTACAAAGACTTCCGTTGTTATGTTCTGTACCGTATAAATATCCAAAATAATCATTTGTTTGGTACATTGACATTTGTATTCTAAAAATGTCACCATCTAGTAATTTACTTAGAAACTTGGCAGTCTCTGTTTTACCAACACCAGATGGACCATAGAACATAGCTATTTGTGGAAGATTATTATTTTTATTGGAGTAAACTTCATATAACATGGTTAGCAATTTATACTTAACACTCTCTTGTCCTATTATATTTTCAGAAAATGTTTCATTACAGGTACGGATTGTTTCTAAACTAATTTCTTGATAATTTTGATATTCAATTTTAACTATTTCTTCACCATAAACTCGTAGTAGTTCTTCTTTTATGCAGTCTGGAGGATTTTGAAGATATAGATCCTCTAGAATATTTCTTGCACAATCTAATATATTATCAAAATTCTGTACACCACCTTGTGTAATTGATGAGTAAGACATAGTAAACGCTACTACTTCAGTACAGTCATCAGGTACTTTTTGAGGAATTAATTTATTAGTGGAATCTGATATTTTTACAAGTTGTTCTAATGTATAATAACTTTTTGGTATTTTTTTTAAATATTCATCTCTTGTTCCGTAAAAAATATAAATATTTTCCATTCTTTATTCAACCCCAGCCAATAAAATATCATAAATAGGTAATAATGTATTATCTATAGATTTTTCTTTGTTCTCAATATCTGATATTTCAGTAAATGTTTGATTTGTAGATTCATTGTTAAAAGAATTAACAAAATCTAGTTGTTTTAAATTTCCCATTCCAACTTTCATGCCAATAAAAACAAGATCCATCATTAATAAATCAGAAATACCATAATTATTTTTAAAAGAGGAATTATTAAAACGAAAAATACAACGTTCCTTTCCATCATTAGCTAATAATTCATAGTATCCCTTTCCCAATTTTAAAGTATCGTACATTTTGTTAATATTAATTGCCATATCACCATCAACTTGTAGTTTTCCTTCTGTCATTATTAGATATGGTGTAACAGTTTGAAATGCTGCAATAGAATTTGGTACTATTTCAACTGTAAAGTTTTTAAGAGTTTTTATATCTTCATTATTCTTTTCTAAAAGTTCTAAAAAATCCGATAATGTAGTATTTGTAATTGTTGTTTTAATTAGATTTTCACCTGAAGTATATACTCCAATATTAGAATCAACAGATGTACCACCTGAAACAAATAGAGTGTTAAAGAGCAATTTTAATTTTGCTCCTATGTTAGCTTCTGCTTTATTACCGCTTTTACTTTCATCAGAATCAGTTAAAACTAAAGAACCCCCATTTTTAATAACAAGATAATCAGTTGCAGAACTTTCATCAAAATAAACTATTTTTTTCAATTATTTTAACCTCCAGTAATTATTTAATAAACATAAAAAGGAACTGTATAATAAATCCTCTTTTGATATATGATATATTATATAGTTGAAATTATCAATTTTCAAATTTTAAAGGCATAATGTTATTTGTTATTTTTTAGATAAAAAGTATATTATCGATTGTAGTAATGTATGATAAAAGAATAATATTGATTTAAATGAATGTTATCAAAAGATAGACAAGTATTTTAAGTCACGAGGAGTAGAAATTGTATCAAAAGGTATTTATAAGGTTTTTTGCTATTGCACAAGGATCATTACCTGATACAAAATGGTTTTTAAAAGGTAGATCAATGGTATATAAGTTATTTTGGTGATACACCAAATAGCCCAGAATATAGAGAAGATGCTTTAAGATGTTATTATGAAGTAGAAAAACGTAATAATGGATTCTTCAGAAAACAAAAAGGCTATTAATTTCCATAGCTGAATTCAAAAATTTCATTTTGATCATTATTAATTATTTTCAAATCACGAAATGAACTTTTTTTTATAAGAAGGCCAATAAAAAAAACTGACAATGTATGATTTATTCTTAATGTCTCACATTCTTGTAATATATCGCGAATTAAATAACTTTTTCCACCATATGCAAAAAAATCATTTATAAAATTTCTAGCGTCATTTATATTTTTTGGAAATGCTAAATCGTTTAAATAATAATTCCAATTAATATTGTTATATTTGTAATAATTAGACATTGTTTCATATAAGGTTTCCATGTTTTTTCTCTTTTCTAAATATTTTATAATTCTATTTTATCGTATTACATTAATTTAATCATTATATTTTATGATGCACATTAAAAGCTGTCTTTCGACAGCTTAATTAAATGACATATCATTTAAATTAAATAATAATAAGTGATCATTATTTTCTTTTAATATTTTTTCATCAAAACCATTTTTTGAAAATAATGCATAATAGATTTTGTTATTTTTCTTTAATGGTTCTAACTTTGTAAGTGTATCTAAATATTCAAAATAAGAAAATGGACTTTCTTTAAATTTACATTCACCTATTAAATAACATTTTCCTTTTTTAGATAAAGCAAGAATATCAATTTTTGTTTCTTTAATTCCAGTATTATTATTTTTGCTTCTAACAGTTGTTTTTCCAAACCAGCGCCCTATTTTTTCATATCTAAAAGGAAGCTTATTTTTTAATTGTAATCTTGTAAGATATTGTTGGCATACTTTTTCATAAGGAATAGAAGCATATCTATCTAGATTATCAGCAATAACATACTGGTAAATACCATCTACATCACCATCTTCTAGACTAGAATAGTTAGTAAATATAAAGGTGTACCAAAATCTAAAGAATTGATCTGTTAATTGATAAATTCCACGATTATTATTTGCTATTTCTTTATTACCAGCATCAATAGAGAGTTCTCTTTCTACAATACCTAATTCAATTAGATTTTTTAAATAAACACTTGTTTTAGATGTATTATCTATAAGAGTTTGTGTTGATATTTCATTTATCTTTGTATTTCCTAAAGCAATGGCTTCTATAATAGAATTATATAAAGAAGTTTCTCTTAATTCTTGATGTAAAAGAAATTCTACTTCATTAAACAAAATACAACCTTTTGTTAAAATATTGTATTTTATATTTTCTTCAATAGTTAAGTCACTATTGAATTGTTTTAAATAATGAGGTATTCCACCTAGTATAGAATAAATAATAATTTGTTGTTCTAAAGAATAATTTGGAAAGAATTTTCTAGCATCAAAGAAATTCATTTCTTTCATTTTATAAATACCAGTAGCACGACCATATAATGGATTTTTATTTGCAAGTAATTATTTTTCAATAAAACTCATAGCACTGCCACATAAAATGATCATTACATTTTCATTTTTTAGAGTAGTATCCCATAAATTTTGTAAAATAGAAGGAATAGATTTATTATTTTTACACATATAAGGAAATTCATCAATAATAATTAATTTTTTTTCTTTATAAGGTAACTCTATGATATATGATAGAGCTTAATACTTGCTTCCAATCATGAAAAGTACTTAAATATTGGCTTGCTTTAATATTTTCTTTTAATAATAACTGAGAAAAGTTTCTTAATTGAATATTATCAGGGCATTCTTGACATGAGTAAAAAATATGTTCTTTACCTTTACAAAACTCATGTAATGTTTCTGTTTTACCAATACGGTATCTCCCATATAAAAAAATAAGTTCTGCATTTTTTGAACGATAACGACTATTTAAAAAATTTAATTCTTGTTCTCTACCTATAAACATATATCTTCACCTTTTTTATAATTATAAGGTTATATATAATTGAAACAATGGACAAATAGTCCACAAATTTACCTAAGCAAGCATAGATAAAAAAACATTTTTTTAAATAGTGAATAAATTTTAAAACAGATAGATGATATAAGATTATTTTGGTAATAAAGTATGGTAATATAATGTTATCAATAAAAAAAGAAATACTTTTATTTTTATAATATTTTATCGAAAAGAGGGATATGAGTGAGTGTCTTACTTCAAGAAAAAACAAAACCTATATTGTCTGTTGATGAGCAAATAGATAAATTAAAAGAAAATGGTGTAACTTTTAAATATGTTTCAGAAGATAATGCCAAAGAATATTTAAGGAAAAATAACTATTATTTTAAGTTAACATCATATAGAAAGAATTTCTTAAAAAAAGAAGTCGATGGTAAAAAGGTGTACATTGATTTGGATTTTGCATATTTGCAAGATTTAGCAATCATTGATATGGAATTGAGGTATTTGTTAGTAGATTTGTCTTTAGATATTGAACACTGGACAAAAATATATTTATTAAATTTAATTCAATTACATCATGAAGATGGTTATGAAATTGTAAATGATTTTTTGGATAGTTTAGATAAAAATCAGTATGATAGATTAGAAAATGAAGTATTAAGAAATCGAAATTCAATTTATTGTGAAGGTTTAATAAATAGCTATCCAAATTTAAAAAAATATCCTATATGGGTTTTTATCGAAGTAATATCTTTTGGTACACTAATATCATTTTATAAATTTTGTGGGGAAAGATATAATGATAAAAAAGTTACGGATAGACATTTTATATTAAAAATATGTAAAAATGTTAGAAATGCCGCTGCACATAGTAATTGTATAATAAATGATTTAAATGCGTATACTGCCAAGTTATCAGCAAAGTATCTAGTTACAAGAGAATTATCTAAAATAAATGATATTTCAAAAAATGTAAGGATAAAAAAAATGAGTAATGGGAGAATACAACAGATTGTAACTTTACTTTACATGTATAAAAATTTAGTTTTGAGTGAAGGAGTAAGAAATAAAGCAACGAAAGAATTACATACTTTTTGTGAAAGACTGAAAATAAATAACCATTATTATATAAATAATGATTTGATTAGAACTTTTGAATTTTTAAATATTGTTATTGACAATTGGTATCCAGTTGACTAGAATGAAATTGCATAGAAAAATATATTATATATTTTGTAAGGACCGTGTAGTAATACATGGTTCTATTTTTTTACAATAAAAGCCCTCTAGCTTATCACTAAAGGGCTGTTATTATTTTTTGATCATAATAAATTGATAAGGTTTTAAGGTTGTTGGGTCATAGTTGTTGTAGTTATCTAACAAAATGTTTCCTTGAATATCAGGAATAGGTTGTTCAGTGTTTGTAAAGTTACATAAACAAATAATTTCTTGTCCTTGATAAGTACGTTTATAACCAATAACATCATCTACAGTATTTACTTCTTCAAAATCACCATAAACAAGAATATCTTCTTGTTTTCTAATAGAAATCATTTTTTTATAGAAGCTATAGATTGAATTTGGATCATTGAATTGACTTTCAACATTGATTTTATCTTGGCTACCTGTCATTTTTAACCAAGGTTCATGATTACTGAATCCAGCATATTCACTACTATCCCATTGCATTGGTGTTCTGGTATTATCTCTACTTCTAAGGTTAAGGAAATGCATGGCTTCTTCTTTAGTAAAGCCTTCTTCTAAAGCTCTTTGATATTGTCCATGACTTCCAATATCATCAAATTCATCAATGCTTTCTCTTTCAAAGTTTTCCATACCAATTTCTTCACCTTGATAGATAAA
>JABLTO010236150.1_pt1 | contig 12948 bp, 9 predicted proteins | sample 7160091 | NCBI WGS metagenome assembly JABLTO01 (sample SAMN14651225, study PRJNA627086) | human gut metagenome | isolation source: feces | host: Homo sapiens
TCCACCTTATACCGGTTGTACGGAGCAGAAGCTATCAGCGCTTTTTTCGGTTGTGAATTTTTAGGGTTAGGAGGGGTTCCCATTTTAAAGCGATTTTCATCAATGCTTTTGATTCTGCTTTTTTGCGTATCTGTTACTGCATGTAATAGTACCGAACAGGGAAGTTTATTTAAATATGACATTGAAGCGGATCCGTTGAACTTAGATCCGCAGTCTGCTGAGGATTATCCTTCCTTGCTGGTGATACAAAATATTTTCGAGGGATTGCTGACAGTGAATCCGGACGGTACCTTAGGCGAGGGCGTTGCCACAGATTGGAGTCGGAGCGATAACGGTTTGCAGTATACGTTTTCTCTCCGTAAGGATGCAAAATGGTTTGACGGAGAACCGGTGACAGCAAATGATTTTGTGTTTGCATTTCGGCGGTTATTTGATCCTGAAACCCAAGCGCCGAAAGCCTCCGATTTCTTTTGTATTAAAAATGCACAGGAGGCTTATAGCGGAAAGAAATCCACAAAAGAGATCGGCGTTATTGCTCAAAGTGATTATCAACTGATATTTGAACTTTCCTATCCTAATATTATGTTTTTGCAGTTGCTGACCACTGCGCCCGCCATGCCTTGCAACGAGAAATTTTTTAATAATACCAGAGGAAAATACGGGTTAGAGTCAAAAATAAAGACAGATAAGGATACCAGTGTATACCTGACTGCAAGCAATGGTCCTTTTTATTTGCAATCCTGGTCACATGACAGTTATTTGAAGCTTCGCCGTAATGACTATTACAAGGGAAAAGCAAAAGCGGCTGCATTTGGGGTGAATTTTACTGTTTTTGACCCTTCTGAGAATGATAACGAAAGTAATCAGCCTGTTACCTTTGAGCAAAATAAGACAGAACGTTTTCTGAACGATAAAACCGACGCTGTGATTGTGGACGGTACGATTTTTTCTCAACTCACCGGAAAGGGCTATCAGAGCGACAGCTACGAAAATACGACATGGGGAATTTTGTTTAACCAAAACAGCAGCTTTTTTTCCAATGCCAATATACGCAAGGCGTTTTTTCTTTTGACTGACGATAGTATTTATTCTGCATTGTTACCGCAGGATAGCATTGCTGCAAAGGCGATTGTTCCGCATAATATTACCCTGTTAAATCAGAATTATCGTGAGTATGCCGGAGATAGCATTATGCCGAAATATGATGCTGCACAGGCGAAAAAGTACTTTCAAAAGGGCATGGCGGAGCTGAATCTTGATTTGGCAGAAAATGTGACCGTCTTGGTGCCGGAGAACAGTATTCAACAGGAGATTTTCGGGTATATATCACAGGTGTGGCAGCGAGAGCTGAACTTTTATATTAAAGTGGAGCCCGTTTCTATATCCGATATGGAGAAAAAACTAGACGCCAAACAGTTTGATTGTGCCGTTGTGTCGTTAAGCGGGGCGTATAACAGTCCGGATAGTATTCTGACCGGATTCGTTACAGGACGCAGCAATAACTATGCCGGATACAGTAATAAAAATTATGATACGTATATGTCTAACGGTTTAAAATCTTTTGATATGGCACAGTCTGCGGATTGTTTTAAGAATGCAGAGCGGCTTCTGATCAATGATGGTGTGTTTATGCCGTTATATTATCAGCGGGATTATTTTGTGTTCAATAATAAGGTGAGTGGTTTGATTTATTATCCTCAGAGCAGGTTGATTTCTTTTGCATATGCCAAAAAGAAGGACTAAGCCCAGAAAGGAAAGACTATAATGATGAATTACCTCTATGTATTTCTAGCCGGAGTTGTAATCGGAATAGCCAATATTATTCCCGGAGTCAGCGGGGGAACCATGGCGGTCGTCATGAATATTTTTGATCGTTTGATTGAAGCAATCAGTAATATTCGGAAAGAATTTAAAAAGAATATTCTTTTTCTTGTGATGATCGGTCTGGGCGCCGGTGCCGGTATTCTGCTGTTTGCTAATATCATTTCGTATTGCCGGGATCATTTTCCGGTGGCAACAAATTTCTTTTTTGTCGGTTTGATTGTCGGCAGTATCCCTATGGTATATAAGCGGGCAACCGTTGATTCCTTTAAGGTATCCCATTTGATACCGTTTGCGGCAGCACTCGGTATTATGATATTTACGATTGTATTTGTACCGGATAGCAATGCCGCTTCGGTAATGACAGAACTAAATGCGATGAACTTTGTTTTACTGTTTTCAGCAAGTACTTTAGCAGCGGCTTGCATGATTATACCGGGGATCAGCGGTTCCTTTGTGATGCTTTTGCTCGGTGCATACACAACGGTGATAAACGCAATTAATGATTTTAATTTTTTCATTTTAATTCCTATCGTACTTGGCTGCGCAGTTGGCATTTTGGGCGGAGCAAAAGTAATCAAGTTTTTGTTGCAGCGTTATCCGCAAGCGACTTATTTTTCTATTTTGGGCTTGGTCATCGGTTCCATTCCGGTTCTGCTGAAAAATGTATTTTGGATCAAAGGCGTCTTCACCTTTTCCTTTAATTTGGAATTTGTGGTTGCTATTTTAACTTTGATTATCGGTGTTTTGTTAGCCTACTTTCTGGGTTCACGTATCAAAGAGCAGGAAGACTCGGAAGAAGAGGCTTGTTAATAAATCGGAATCTCCAATTTCGGACATTCTGAAATAACGCCCAAAAGGATTAAAATTGCCGCATAGGTAAGCAATTCATAAGAGCGGTAATGCTCCTCCAGCGAAAAAACCAGCTCCAGCGGCTCAATGATTTGACCGGTACAGTTTAGCATCTCCCGCTGAAGCGATATTGAAATGGCATAATCACTCTTGCTGGAATAGGTGACGGAGTCTTTCCCGGACATACCGCAGGTGATCACACGCGCGTGAGTATCTGCCAGCATTTTGAGTAAATCGGCGTTGCCGGAACTGGCAATACAGATAACGGAAGCATCAATATTGAGTGGTTTCGAAGGAAGACAATGTTCGCTGAATACTAAAATAGTATCGGGCGATTGAACCGTTTGCAGTCCGATTGATTCGTGAATGAATAAATCTGCTCCGGAGCCTGCAGTTATGACTGCATTTTCGCCGGTCAAGGTGACAGAGTATTGTGCAGAAAGGTTTTTTAGAATAAGAGATAAAAACTGTTTATCGTTATCTTCATGATAAAAAATAATTTTCCGCATAAAAAATCACCATTCCTAATTGAAGTTTGCTTTTTCTCCTTCACATATTGATAGTATTAGCCGACATTTTCATTTGATACAAGACATATCAAAATGGCTTTTTAAATAGCAAATCCAATTTAAAAAAGGATTTGCTATTTTTTGGATAAAATTTTTGTTTCTCTTTTTCCGTATTTTATGGTACAATAAGCTTACAAGATAACGACTCAAATCGATGCAAATATTTCTTTGCTTTTTATCATTATCATAAAACTGCAGAGTATAAGGAACGGTAAGTGATATGAAACGCTTTGCATGCTTTATATTAACATTGTTTTTCATGTTGTCAGGTTGTAGATATGTTTCTGATAAAAATAATAGTTCTTCTGAGGATGTGCCGGCAATGTCAGATGTGGCATACAGCTCGCAGATGATGCAAAGCGTACCATCATCTTCTATGTCGGCTGTGAATTCGTCTGAATGGAACAGCAGTGATCATATGCAGTCGCAGCCAGTCTCGTCGGACAATACTGCATCAAAAGCTACGATCTCAAAGGACACGGCTTCAAAGGATATTGTACCGGAATCGGTCAGTTCTCAAACAACGTCAGCGGCTGTATCATCCAAGCCATCCTACAATCAGGTGATTCCTTCGGTAGGGCTGCGAACGAAGGCTATTTGGATATCGCAATTTGACTTGCAATATGCGCTGATAAACAAAGGAAAACAGCGGGACAAAGAATCTTTCACCGCTATGATTCGGTTGATGCTCCAAAATATCCAATCGTACGGATTTAATACGTTGTTTGTACAAGCAAGACCATACAGCGATAGTTTTTATCCCTCGGAATATTTTCCTTGGTCGGCAATGGTGACCGGCTCGTATGACAAAACAGCGGAATATGATCCTTATAAGATTATTGTAACCGAAGCGAGAAAGCATGGCTTTTCAGTACACGGGTGGATTAATCCGCTTCGTGCGATGACTGATCAGGAGATACAGCAGGTTGATAATCGTTATCCTATTAAACAATGGTATAATTCTTCACAAAAGCGGGGCGTCAACATTGTTCTGAAGGATGGCAGATGGTATTATAATTCGTCGGTGGAAGAGGTTCGCCGGCTGATTGCAGACGGTGCAAAGGAACTTTTGCAAAAATACAGTCTGGACGGCATTCATATCGATGATTATTTTTATTACAGCAGTTCTTTAGATGACGTTTCTGCAATGGTAAAGGGAATCTATAATGCGGTGAAATCGGTGAATCCCCAAGCTCAGTTTGGAGTCAGTCCGGAGGGGAATATTAACAGAGATTACAGCATACATTTTGCAGATGTGAAAAGATGGTGCCGGGAAAAAGGATTTATTGATTATATCTGTCCCCAGATTTATTATGGTATGGAGCATCAAACATATCCGTTTGCAAAAGTGGTGGCGGAATTTAACAGTTATATTACCGAAGAAAGCGGTGTTTTCCTGCTTGCAGGCATGACGCTCGGTAAGATTAACAATGAGGACAAATATGCCGGCAGCGGCCGTCTGGAATGGACACAGCATAATGACGTGATTTTGCGCTGTATCCGGGAAACCAAAAAGCAGAGCCGTGCACAGGGAATCGCAATATTTTGTTACCAGTATCTGTTTGATCGAACAAGCGGAGAAAAAGTTGGCAGAACGCTGGGTGAAGTATCGAATTTTCTGCCGGAGTTGGTAAATTAAGATGATGATACCGAAAAGTATGTTGATTTCAGGAGGATATGGACTTGAGCAGAGAAAACAAAAGAAGCATATCTACAATTATTGCAATCATATCTGTTGTCATCATGGTATTGTCCGGTGTTTTGATGTCATGGTCCGGTTATCGTGCTGTCCCGAATGAGAAAACAGACCTGCCGGCTGACACGGATACCGTTGATATTGCTCAGATACAGGACGATTTGAAACAGAAGCCGTTGGCGATCTCATTGACAGAAGGAGCAAGGGGATTTTATCTGTCTGCCGATGAGCTAATCCAAAAAGAAACAACGGATGAGGAAATTATTTCTGCCCGTGTTGATGCCGTTTTTTCATCAATCAAACAGTATGATTTTAACGCGGTTATTATAGATACAAAATATCAGGACAATGCTATTTACACCTCAAATGTTTATCAGTCTTACCCGGTTGATGTACTGCGGCTTGTCAGGGAAAAGGCGAATCAGCAGGGAATTTCATTGTTTACGGTATATCATATGAGTGGTGTTGCCGGTGTTTCTTCGACCGCTGATTTTATTTCCGGAATAGAAGAATTGACGCAAAATTATGCTCCTGACGGGGTATTGCTGGATGATTATGATGCGGATGCGGATGCGGAACAATATATACAATACATGACGATTGGGGGAGGCAGCGGTTTTGAACAGTGGCTGTGCAATCGAAATACAGCGCGGATTAATCAGGCGGTGTCTGCTGTCCGTGAGGTGTTGGATACCATACCGGTCGGACTGGTTGCTGATCCCGTTTGGGCGCTCAAAAGCAAAAATAACCGGGGAATAGACGGAAGCGCAGGCTATCAGGCATATTATGACGGTCATGCAGACACAAAATCATGGATTGAGAATCAAAATATAGATTTTGTCTGTGTGACAGTGAAAAAATCGCTTACCGATAACAGCCTTAATTTCGGTACTGTTTCGGGATGGTGGGCAAATATTGCCAACCAGGCAAAAATACCACTGTATTTTATTCTGGCAGGAGAAAATGTCTGCACCGGTCAAGCCGGCTGGAGCGGAACCGACCAATTAATTCGTCAGGTGTCTTTAACCAGCAAACTGACCGGGTATTACGGCAGCTTTTTCAGTGGCTATGACCGTATGATGTCAGATCCGCAGGGAAGTACATCGGCATTGTTAAAATACTATGCTGATGAATATACCGAGAGTAATCTTTTTCAGGATTTGACCATTTCTTCCCCGAAGAAGCTTTCTACTACTACCTATGACGGTACTGTTGTATTCAGCGGGAAATACGATCCGCAGTTTGAGGTTACCATCAACGGTAAAAAAGTGATTCCCACCAAAAAAGGAGAATTTTACGAAAAGTATAATTTGGAAATAGGTACCAATAAGTACACCGTTCAACACAAAGGGCAGGTAAAAACCTATACCATTGTTCGTAAAGTGAAAGTATTCGAGAGCGTCAGCCCGACAGGTACGCTGGAAGTGGACGGAGAAACCAGTATTCGGGTAGAGGCAAAAGTATATCGCGGCTCTAAGGTGACGGCTGTCTTTAACGGGAAAACGATTACGTTAAGCGAGCTTGAGAGCGCCGACGGAGAGAACAAGGATTCTACATATACTTCTTATGTGGGTAACTTTACTGCGCCGAAATCGGGAACTTCCGACAAAAAGCTGGGTGCAATTCAGTTTAAAGCGACTTATAAAAATTCTACCGAGAGCAAAACAGGCGCTTCTGTTACGCTCCTCAAAAAAATAGAGATACCGGATTGGTCGCCGGGAGGCGGAGATGGAATCGGCGGTTCTGTTTTGCCGCCGATTAATCCGAAATTGCAGGTGAGAGTGGATACTGATTATTTGGAAGTATATGATCCCGGCGATACCGATCCGTATCCATCTGCCAAGTATTATTCACTGCCCAAGGGAACGATTGATTATGTTGATTCTCAGCGCGTAATCAGCGGCAAGTCGTTTTATTATCTCCATTCCGGCAAGCGCGTTCTGAAATCTGATGTCACAACATTTACGGGTACCTATAACGGAAACAACGCTTTGTCTGAGATGGAGTTCAGTGAAGAAGGCAACGCAACTATACTGCGTTTGAAGCAAAAATGGAATGCCCCGTTTAATATTACTTTCAATGATGTGGAATATTATACCGGCTCTGCCGATCATGATTTTTATGTGCGTAATTTTACTTCCGATACGGTGACGATTACCTTTGATTATGCCACCCAGGCTGAGGCGGTTTCTAAAGAGTTGTTGAAAAATACAACCATGTTTACCGATATCAAATTAGAGAAGATCATACAGTATAACATTGATCGTTACCGTCTGCATTTAAAACTGGCACGACCCGGAAAGTATTACGGATGTTATTCCTATTACGATGAAGATGGGTATCTTGTTCTGCGTTTTAACAATATAAAAGGCAGTTTAAGCGGTGTACGCATTTTTATTGATCCGGGGCATGGCGGATCGGATCCCGGCGCAATCGGTAAATATGTGGAAAACAATGAAACATATATCGTAAAGGAGTCGGAAGTTAATCTTAAAATTGTCCAAAAGCTTGCAGAAAAATTGCGTGCGCAGGGAGCAGTGGTCGAATATCTTACCGAGGAAGAGCGGGCAAAGTATATGGCGAGTGCCGGGGGACTGCCTGATCGTTATAAATCGGGACAGCGCTTCAAGGCCGAAATCATGTTGTCGGTGCACTGTAACGCAAGCGGTTCGAGTGCCAGTGGAACAGAGGCGTGGTATACTACGCCGTTCTCTATGCCTCTTGCCCGGGAAATATCCGCGGGAATCGCGGCTTCCGCAGGAATTAATAATCGAGGTCCGCATAATAATCGTTTTGCGGTGAATCGCGGCAGAACTTTTCCGTCCGTATTAGTAGAAACTGCGTTTATTTCAAACGACAAAGAGGTTCGTATATTAAACAGCGCGGAAGGACAGGATAAAATTGCTGCGGGTATTGTAAACGGCATTATGAATTACTTGAAATAATCCAAAGTTTATTATCTGTTATCCCGCGATAGATTTGCTTTCTAAATTCTGCTTTATAAAAAAGAACAAATGACAATGTTTTTGTCATTTGTTCTTTTTTTATGCTGCTTTTTGGATTCACATAGCTTTCACACAGTTGACAAACATACGTCAAACAGCATTTGTATAATAAAACACGAAAATGGTGTTACTTTATAGGCGCGACAGACTTGATGAAATAATATTTGTAAAAGGAGGAAAAGACCGGTGCGAAAAACAAAAGGGAAAACAGTATTATTTTTGATGCTGACACTAATTAGCTTTTTTTGCTGCTACAAAATTTCTACCCTTACAGTCGAAGTATCATCCGATGTGCTTGCCGAATCTTCTCTTCCGGAGAATATTGTTTCCAAGGCTCTGAAAATTATCAACATGGCTGGTGAGGAGGGGTTAACAGAATCGGATTTAAAACAACTTGCGTCTTTGGGGTTAACGGATTCACAGATTGAAATGCTGAAAAATTTTTCACTTGCTGAAAATTCCGGATCTGCTGAAAATACAGATCGGTTGTTCGATTCCTGGATTACAAAACAATCCGGATGGAACGATTATTCTTCTGTGTTTCTATTGGCATTTGGCATAATCATTTCCGGGGGGCTGATCGGGTTACTGTTGGTTATTCGTAAGCTGTTTTTAAACAAGAAATTCAGACGCACTCCAAAAGGGCGGCATTTCATTTGATGGCTGGTAAAGTATGAAAGAAATGCACCGCATTCCTTTCATACTCCGCTTTTGTGCCTTTGCGGCAAATATGATGCCGAAATTTCGATCTGCATTTCATTTGATCTTTTAGCACCTTGCAGTGACTGTTGAATAAATTCGGCAGCGCGCCAATCTTGTATGGCGCGAACGAGAGGTGACAGTCTTTTACAATCCAGTGAATTGTAAAAGACAATAAACCCGGACAAAAGCTCAGAAAGGAATGGTCATAACGATGAAAAAGCACAGCCGTGAAATAATCTGAGGAGTATTATTGAAGACTGCATCGGCAAATCAGACATAAGCGGCAGAAGATTATTACAATCGAAGGATGGGATATCAAAAATGTATATCATTAAAAATGCTTGGAAAAGTATTTCGCGTTCCAAAGGAAGAAATATTTTGATTGGTATTATTGTTGCGGTAATTGCTATTTCCAGTTGTATCGGTTTAAGCATCCGCAATGCGGCAAAGAAAGCGGAAGAACAGGGATTGGAGTCACTGAGTGTAACGGCAACCATTTCATTTGACCGGCAATCCCTGATGCAGAATGCGGAGAATAAAGACGCTTCGGATTTTCGGGAACAAATGAAAAATATTGAATCGTTGTCTATTGACGATATGAAGGTGTATGCAGAATCGGAATATGTAGATAAGTTCACATATACGATTTCCAGCTCGGTGAATGCGTCGGGCGATTTAGAACCGGTGGATACAAACGACAGTGCCGATACCGATTCTACCTCTTCAAGCAGTCAGCAGACAGACAGCAACCGACCTTCTATGCCGGGCTCCGGAAAAGGCGGATTCGGCGGCATGGGGACGCAGGGGGACTTTACGATTACCGGATATAATTCCTACGATGCGATGACTGATTTTAACGACGGTGTATCTAAAATCACCGGCGGAGCAATGTTTGAAGAAGGAACATCGGAGCTTGTTTGTATTATTAACAGCGAACTGGCACTGTATAATGATTTGTCTGTCGGGGATACCATTACGATCGCAAACCCAAATGCAGAAGAAGAAACCTATGCGTTTAAGATCGTCGGTATTTATGAAACAACCGCTTCGGAAACAGAAACGGGAGGCGGAATGAGAGGCTTTTCCACTTCAACTGATCCTGCAAATCAAATCTATGTCAGCTACGAAACTCTAAAAGCGGTAACAGAAAAATCGGAGTCCGTTGCTACAACCTCTACCGATGAAACGACCGGCAGAGAGAGTACAACAGCTCTGCGTAGCCAGGAAACGGGACTTTATTATCTGAAAGATGTTGAAACTTTGGAAAAGTTTGAGGCGGATTGTCGGGAAAAGGGCTTGTCGGACAGCTATCAGGTTACTTCTAACGATGTAACTTCTTATGAGCAAAGCCTTGTGCCGCTGAAAAATCTGAGTACCTTCGCAACCTACTTCTTGATTGTTGTTTTAATTATTGGCGCAGTTATTTTAATTGTGCTGAACATCTTTAACATTCGGGAGCGAAAATATGAAGTCGGCGTAATGACAGCAATTGGTATGAAAAAAGGAAAAGTTGCGGCTCAATTTGTAATGGAACTGTTTATCGTAACTATCATTTCCATGATTGTTGGTACTACCGCCGGCGCGATGTGTTCTTCTCCGATTGCTGACAAGCTGCTGGAGGCGCAAATTAGTTCACAGCAAACACAAACGGAGCAAAGAATGGAGAACTTTGGCAAACCTGACAGCGTGAATGGAAATATGCAAGCTACCCCTCCGAGCGGAGACGACGGAATGAATATGGGCAGCGGAAAGGGCGGAATGTTTGCTCAATTCGGCGGACAGGTTGCAAATTATGTCAGCGAAATCAATGCGGCCACCGACCTTGCAGTAGTGATGCAATTGCTGGGTATCGGTATACTTTTGACCATTTTGTCAAGCTGCATCGCGGTTATATTTATTCTGCGTTATGAGCCGCTCAAGATATTGGCAAATCGTTCTTAAAATATCAAACAGAAAGGATAAGCTGCTGATAGCTCGATGGCTGTGCTGCGGCTGTGATAAAAAATGAGTGTATTACAATTAGAACATCTGGGATATTCTTATAACGGGAAAACAAAAGTTTTTGAGGATTTGAATTTTACGTTTGAGGCGGGTACGGTTTATGCGATTGTGGGTAAATCGGGAGCCGGCAAGACTACTTTGCTTTCTTTGTTATCGGGATTGGCAAAAACAACCGAAGGAAAAATTTTGTTTAAGGGACAGGACATTAGCAAAATTGACCGCTATCAGTTTCGCAGCAAAGATGTGGGAGTTGTTTTTCAAAGTTTTAACCTGCTTCCGCATATGACAGCGGTCGAAAATGTGGAGCTGTCTATGGATGTATCCGGAAAAAAGATTGCTGACCGGCATCAACAAGCGCTGGAATTGCTGGATAGCGTAGGATTGGATGAAGAAAAGGCTAATCGGCGTATACTGAAATTATCCGGAGGAGAGCAGCAGCGTGTGGCAATTGCGCGCGCGATCTCTTATAATCCGAGTATTATTTTAGCAGATGAACCTACCGGAAACTTGGATCCGGGCACGCAGGAGGAAATTGTTGATATTTTCCGCCGGCTTGCTTTAGAAGAAGATAAATGCGTAATTATAGTAACGCATTCACCTGCTGTGGCTGAACAGTCAGATTTTGTGTATACTTTAAAAAAGCAGAATTAACACAGTATTTATAACATAAAACATTATTAATATAAAGCATTATAAGATTAGAAAAACGGTACAGCTCTTTTCATGCTGTACCGTTTCCGTTTTTAATTCTTTAAGTTAAATCGTATAACCCAACCGGCACAACCTTCTGTAAATCAGAAAGACTGCATTCTATCTGAAACCCTATTTTTCCTGCACTGAAAAAAATACGCTCGTAATTCTGTGCTGTTTCGTCAATTGTAGTTTTAAATAATTTCTTCATACCAATAGGTGAACAGCCGCCATGTATATATCCGGTAAGTCCTAAAAGCTCCTTTGATTTAATCATTTCTATTTTCTTCTCACCAACACATTTAGCAGCTTTTTTCAAATCAAGCTCACATGCAACCGGTATCATAAATACATAGTGATTGTTTGATTTACCTACTGTAACAAGAGTTTTAAAAACACAGCCTGCATCTTCCCCTAAAACTGCGGCAACCTCAGTTCCCGCAATTGCATCAGTATCTGCGTAACTATGTACTTTATAATCAATTTTCTTTTTATCAAGAAGGCGCATAACATTTGTTTTATCATCATTAGACTTCGCCATATTATACTTTCCACCTTTCTTCTCATCTTTCTTACTCTCTTATATCCCGAGAACCCGCACTTCGTGCTCATCAGCATGCATTCTGGCAGACTGCTCACTTGATTATAGCATAAAATTCTTCTAAAGTGATATTTTTTTCGTAAATATATTTTGCAGCTTCTTTGCCTACATAGCGAAAATGCCATGGTTCGTACGAGTATCCGGTTATGTCTTCTTTTCCTTTTGGATAGCGTAAAATAAACCCATACTCACTGCAATGTTGTACAAGCCACTTATTTCCTTCACATTTTTCCTGAGTTATGTCCATTTTGGTATTGTCGCTGCACAAAATATCAAGTGCAAGTCCTGTCTGATGTTCGCTGAATCCTGCCGGAGCTGTTTCTTTTAATGTTTCCGCAAGAGCATCACCTTCACTCATGCCACTTTTTATATTTTTTCTTACATCTTCATTTACAAGCTGCTGCTGTTTTTTCCAGTCACGGTAGCCTGATGCAAGCCAGTAACTATAGCCATCATCTGCAGCAGCTTTCAGCATTTGTTTTAATGAATCATATGCTTCTGCAGAAATCTTTAATCTTCCTTTGCATATCGAAACTAATTCCGGTGGCTCTTCACCAGCTCTGTTTTCTTTATTTACCAACTGTAAAATATCTTTGTTATTTTCATATATTTCACTTGCCCTTTTATTGTCAGACTCCAAATCTGATTTTACATTTTCTGACCCGTTGTCGGCAATATTAAAATCTTCACTTCCATAATATACATAATTACTGTCAGCAACTACATGATTTCTGATAAAATCATGTTTTATAGAGCTTGCAAACTGCCAGGCCAACACAAGGCAGCATGCCGTAAATATTACTTTTTTTATGACTTTCTTAGCAGATTTTTTTAATCTTATTTTTTTCATATCCGTACTCCTTTTCATTTATTTTTATTAAGAGTACATCAATATTGTATCACGATTTATGCGGTTTGTATCAAAGTTGTAATATCGACCTGATATTTTTTATTCCGATATCAATATAACACCCCTCATTATCTTTTAAAAAGTCAATATTTACCGGCAGA
>JABLTO010165233.1_pt1 | contig 12938 bp, 12 predicted proteins | sample 7160091 | NCBI WGS metagenome assembly JABLTO01 (sample SAMN14651225, study PRJNA627086) | human gut metagenome | isolation source: feces | host: Homo sapiens
GCCTTGCCCTCGATCATGCCGTCGTCCTTGCCTTTGACGTTGCGGCGGCAGAAATAGGCGGTCATCTGCACGATGTCCTCCAGCGCTTCCTGCTGCCCGCCCGAAAGGCGCTCTTTCAGGTTTTCGTAATCGCTGAACTTTTCCAGCGCGGCGATCATCGTCTTTTTGGTGGCGGCGTCGTCCGGCGTCAGCTGGGCCGGGACGGCATCGGGCTCGGCCTCGACAAAATCAGCTTCGAGCAGGTCGGGTACCGGCGGGGCCTGGTGGGCGGCAGACTCGGCGTCCTCCTCGCGCAGTTCTTCGACCCCGATGCCTGCCACATACAGGCGGTAATCCTCGAGGTCGTTCATGATGGATTTGTACAAATAGGGCATCGGGGCACGCTTGGTGCGAGCCGTGGGGATGACTTTGGCGGCGTAGCGGCCCGCTACGCCCTCAAACCAGCGGCGCAGGCCCTTGCAGTTGTCGATGACGTTGTTCACCGTCTGGAAGAATACCGCGTTGCCGCCGTCGATCATTTTGTCGCTCGGCGCACCGGCCATCCGCACCATCGCGTCAATAAGCACATGCACGGCGTCCAGCTCTTCAGGCGTCAGCACCAGAGCCAGCTTATCCAACTCGGCCTTGACGCCCAGCTCCTGGGCCATCAGATCCGGCGTTGCACCGTAGGAGTAGGGGATCGTCGTCTCGGGCACCGAGACATAATCCAGCGTCAGAATGTTCGGATCATCGTCCAAAGTTCCGGTCTCGGCCACCTCCAGGGCGGTGGTCTTTTTGCGCAGGCGCTTGCTGCGCAGCTTGGTGATCTCGTTCAGTTTCTGGTCGGCCACCTGCTTATCGACCGGCTCAATGGTGACAGAGATGGCAATGACGCGCTGGCGGTCTTTTTCATACACGGCATAGTCGAACAGGATGTCCGTCTTGCCGTTGATCTCGCTTTTGGCTTTGTCCAGCACGGTGCGGCGCACGTGGGCCCAGTTGGACGCGTTGCAGTCCACCTGTTTTTTCAGCGTCTCGATGCTCCACACGAGCGGTTCGCCTTTTTTCTTTTTCTCGAGGTAAAGATTCTGGTAGCTCTTGCACAACTCGTAAATTTTGATGCTGTACTGGCTCTTCATCGGCAATGTGTAGGTGATGTTCATTGTCGTGTAGAACTCTTTGAGCTGGATCAGGTGCGGCTTCAGCGACTGGTCGAGCGTCAGCACGATCTTGCCGGTGCCCTCGTCGATGGTGGCGCTGCTTAACCAGCGGAACATCGTGATTTTCTGGGTGCCTGCCAGCCGGATCCACTGCACTTTGGCGTTGGCGATATCCTCGATGTTTTTCTTGACCTGTTTGTACATCGAGCCGTTGTGCGGGTCGACGCCGCAGAGCTTCAAAAATTCGTAGATCGACATCTCGTACCGCGGCAGTTCGGTATCCGACGGCTTGATCATCGCAAAAATGTGCAGCATCAGCTTCTGTTGGCTGAGCGTCAGGCTGTACATCGCGTTCTGGATCAGGTCGTTGGATTTGCGCACGATCGTCTGATTGCCCCGGGCACTGTAGGTGGCGACCGGGGTCAGGGCGGTATCATCGGGCCGTTGGGTGTTTGGCTGTTTTTGGGGTGCCATATTCTTACCTCGAAATTTTCCTGCAGCTGTGCTTGGCTGCGCCAAAGGGGGTGTTTTGGCGCACAGTCTGCGACGGTAATGCAAGGGGCAACGCTGCTCCACTCCGGCGGCTGCGCCGCACCAGCTGCTAGGCAAAAATGCCCGGGAATATACGAAGTATACCCTGTGCTTTTCGCCTGGCAGCTGGCGTATCTCGCTCGCCGTATTGATACTTAGAGTGATGCGACATTGTCCTAATGATAGCAGATTGTGTCCCATTCGTCAATTATTGTAATAGTCAGCACATTTTGATTTTCTCGCAAAAATCCTGTATCTGTCGGTCTTATCTCTTTATGATTTTAGCTTTTTTATTTAGATATAAGGTAAAGCTGTGCTGCCGATAACAACAAAAATGTGCGGGGAATAACAAGCCCATTGTGCGAAGAATAACCACAAAACTGTGCCCGCTGCAACAATATGCAGGGGATAACAACCCCAACGGGCCACAAAACATAGTTTTTTTCGCAAATTGTGCGCTGGATAACAACCCAAGCGGCGGCGGCAGAATTTTGTGCGGCGCAGGCGGCAGTTCTGGAACTGTGCCGTGGATAACAATAGGATAGGGCAGTTGTTATCTACAGCACAGTTTTACGGAAAAATTCTGAAAAAAATATTTTTGCGGCGGTGCGGGTCGGGGGAAAATGTGTGCTGGATAACAACCGGGGAGAATTTTCGCTTTGCCTGCATTTGCGGTGGAGCGATTGCCAGAGAAGAAGGGCGGCGATGGGAAAATACGTGCGCTCATCAAAGGTTGGAACTGTGCTGCGAATAACAACCCCGCAGGACGGCGAGACGGACTTGGGCCGCAGCGGGTGGACGGGAAACTGTGCCTGCGATAACAACAAGAAATCAGTTTCCGTAAAAGCACGATATAACGTTGATTGCGCAGGCGCGAAAGGCAGAGAAATGTGTGCTGAATAACAATACAACGCGAAAAGCCCTGCTGTTATACTGCGAACGGTTACAGCAGTGGGCCGCCGGCTAAACTGTGCCGCTGATAACAACCCGCATTGCCGGGCCGCCCGCGCCAACGGCTGCGTCAAATTGTGCTGTGAATAACAACCCTGCGCAGAAAATCATGTCAGGATTTGTGCCGTCGATAACAATAGCCCCGCCCGGGCAGTGGCATCCGCTGGCCCAGGAGAAAATGTGCGGACTTTTCCAACAGGGCCATGCAGAGCCGTGGGGAGATAAGCAGGGGCGCAGCCAGAAGATCCGGATAAGAAATGTGCGTCGGATAACAACCCACCCGGACGGACTGCAGCTTTAAAATGTGCCGCGGATAACAACACCATCCGCAGCTGCTCGCAGCCCATCCCAAAAGCAAATTGTGCTGCCAATAACAACCCTTTCCGTCGTTACGGCTGTGCAAACTATGTCGTGGATAACAACAGCGTGTGTTATTGTTATTAACCGCACATTTTAGTATTTATTATATAGGTAAGTGCTGCCTGCCGCCGCAAAAACGCCACCAACTGTGCCGGGAATAACAACCCGACCCGCGAATTGTGCCGCCAATAACAACATGTCCCTATTATATAAAGGTATAAATCAAAATTTGGAGGGTAAAAGCAAGGGCAAGAATGAATTGTAAAATTACCAACACAAAAACCGACAAATCTTGCTAACTGGAAAAGATGGGAAACACTGGAAGCTGATTTTCTGGCCGAAAAAAGACCGCAATTCAGGAAAATAACGACAAATCCAAGAAAAAAGGCGAAACGTGTCGAACGAAAATCGCGGGAAACGCGGAAAAAATTGGAAAAACCTCTTGCGATGAATGGAAAAATATGGTAAAATTTCCACAGTAAAGAAAACGACGGGCAAACACGACAGCGTGCGGCACCTGTTCATTGTATGGAGGAAAGTTGACGATGGATAAGATCAAGTTTGTTATGACCAATACCAGCGAGATCGTGACGGAAGTCTGCCGCGAAGCGCTGGAAGCCAAAGGCGTTACCGTGATGGTCTGCGAGAAAAATGGTACCGCCGCCCTCGATACCCTGCTGACCGTGCATCCCCAGGCCTGCCTGCTGGATGCCTTTATGCCGGACCTGGACGCCATCACCGTCAAGCAGCGTTACGAGGAAAAGAACAACAGCGGCGTACATACCACCTTTTTTGTGACCGGTGCGTTCCAGAGCGAGGAGATCGAGCAGGACCTGCTGGATAACGGCTTCTCGTTCTTCTTCGTAAAGCCGTTCGACGAAAATGTGCTGGTCAACCGCGTGCTGCGCGCCGCCGGCGGTGCCAGCCGCCCGCAGCCGGTCTCGCTGGATTCCGACGAGCTGACCGTCACCGAGATCCTGCACCAGATCGGCGTGCCCGCCCATATCAAAGGATACCAGTTCCTGCGCGATGCAATCCTGCTCACCACCGCCGATCACGAGTATATCAACGCCGTGACCAAGCGCCTCTATCCCGAAATCGCCAAGCGCAACGGAACCACAGCCAGCCGCGTCGAGCGTGCTATCCGCCACGCCATCGAGGTCGCCTGGGACCGCGGGGATGTCGACACCCTGAACAGCTACTTCGGCTACACCATCCACAACCTCCGCGGCAAACCCACGAATAGTGAATTCATCGCCATGATTGCCGACAAGATCCGCCTGGATAAAAAGCGGAGAGCGTAAAGCGGCAGAAAGCCCGCAGGTATAAGCAAAACCGGCATTTTACGGCGGACACCGCAAACCGATAAACCCGCGAGTTTATTGCTATGAAATTATGAATTTTGTCATTTTGCCCAATAAATTATTCTGAATCAAACCGATAAACTTCCTGTGTTGGTTGGGTCCCTTGCACCCGGCAATGCAGGAGGTTTTTTGTTATGTATCAGTACGATGTGGAAGCGTTTATGAGCGCCTGTGACCGCAAAGGCCTGGCGGCAAAAACAATGAAAAGCTACGAGCAGACATTGCGATTATTCGGCCTGTTTTTAGCGGAGCGGGGGATAACCCAGACGGAAGAGATACGGCATCCACACATTGAGGCGTATATCGATACCGTGCGTAGTCGTGGTAAGTACACGGTCTGCGCGGTACAGGAACCGGTCAACCCCAACTACCCGGAGCGTCGGCGCGACTACGGCAAAAAGGTTTCCCCAGTGACGATCAATAACTATTTGAGAAATATGAAGGCCTTTTTTAACTGGTGTGTGCGGGAAGAACTTATCCGCAAAAACCCAATCAAACCAGACGATACAATAAAGGTAGAGCGCAAGCCTTTGGCCTTTGTGACAGACGCCGAGTTCAAAAAGCTGCTGGCCTGCCTGGACACTTCAAAGTTCAGCGAGTACCGCGACAGCGTTATCATGCAGACCTTGCTGGATACCGGGATGCGCTGCGGGGAATGTCTGGCCGTGACAGAGGACGACCTGAACCTACGGAAATTATATATGGATCTTCCTGCGGAAATTACCAAAGGCAAAAAGGGACGCTGTGTTTTCTTTTCCGCACGGACAGGCAAGACGCTCAAACGGTGGCTGCAATATAAAGACCGCTACCGTGACAGCGAGTATCTTTTTTGCACGAACGAGGGTAAACCATTGCGGGTCAATAATTTTGAAGCAAACATTCGCAAGTATGCCCAACGCATCGGGCTAAAAGAAATTCATCCGCATTGTTTCCGCAACAACTTTGCCAAGCGCTTTTTGATGAACGGCGGCGATATCTATACCTTGAGCCGCCTGCTTGGCCACAGCAGCGTAACCGTGACCGAGAGGGCCTACCTGGATGTAGATACAGACGATCTGCACAGCCTGTACCAGAAATACAGCCCAATGGAAAATATGGGGCTGTGAAAGGAGACTAAATGGCGAAATGGTACTATATGTAGAAATATAACGAAGATAAGCGAAAAAACTTGACATTCTGCTGGAGGGCCAAAAAAGCAGGCAGTTACGCAGATGGCGTGGTGAGAACGGTGCATACTTGATATGATGTAAAATGTAAGATAAGGTTGAAACTTGCCCTTGGTATGGTATAGTTATAGGTAAGAAAGCAATTCTGGAAAAGGGGCCATAAGGATGTACGTTACAGATGTGATTGGAGAAACTTATAAGCACTGGCAAACCGGCGTGGTACTGATCAACGCAGGCACGGGTACGGGCAAAACAACCTTTGTTGTAAAAAAACTGAACGAATGGGCTGAAATTACGGGTACAAAGATTCTGTATTTATGCAATCGAAGAGCGCTGAAAAGCCAGGTAATCGAGCAGGCTGAGGCGGAGCAGAAAGCCAAAACACTGGATGATGATGCCCCGGATGACAGTGCGGGCGATGAGCATCTGGACATATGGACCTACCAGGCGCTGGAGAAAATGAAACTGTGCAATCCCGAAAAATTGGATCACTTCCTGCGACAGTACAGATACATTGTGGCAGATGAAGCCCACTACTTTATGTTTGATGCGCAGTTCAATCATGATACGGTCGTATCCTATGATGCGCTGAAAGCACTGTGGGACCAAAAAATTGTAATCTACATGAGCGCTACAGCAGATTATATGTTCCGGCAGCTGAAAAATATGGACGCTGTAAAAGCCGAACAACGGTATAACGTAGACAAAGATACCAGCTATGTGGATAAGCTGCAACTGTATTGGAATGAGCAACAGCTGGAGTGCTGGCTGAACAGCATCCCGGATGGAGAAAAAGCGCTTGTATTTATGGAAACCACCGATGGTGTAAAAAAGTGGCGGAACAAGTACGGTGATGCAGCTGTTGGATATTGCTCTGTGCATAATAAGAATGTGAAAAAAGCAGATGCACTGAGCAATTTAAAAGCCTGCTTGAACAATGGAGTCTTGCAGAAAAAGTACACATTCACGACAAAAGTCCTTGATAATGGTGTCGACGTTAAAGACAAAGCGTTGAAACATATCTTTGTGGAAACGTGGGAAATCGACGAAGCCATGCAGATGTTTGGCCGCAAGAGACCGCTTGCAGAGGACGACACCTGTACATTCTATATTAAGGGGATATCTGTTGACCGCGCTGGACAGTTGTACAAGCAAGTGATAGCTGACCTTGAACCTGGAGAGGCACTGTTTGCGAAAGCTCAACATAGGCCCGAAAAATGGGAGGAGTTCCGTAAAAAGCCAGATGCCGAAAAACGCCTATATGATTTCGCCTCTGTCAGAATTGTAAAAGACACTGCAAAGATTGAATATAACCGCATGGCGATGGCAGGTTTGCGGTACAAGGAAAATATCCTCAGCGATATACAATCTGATGGGTATAGTAAAACGCTCAAGAAAAGAATGAAGTGGGGACTGCAAGATAAGGTGAAACCCTACATGCCGCCAAAATTATGGAGACAGGAGACTTGGACAATCATCGAAAATGCTATCACGAACGGGCTTCCGCTAAAAAAGGACTATGCGCAGAAACTGTTGATGGAATTGTTCCTGATTGATCATAAACCATCGGAAGAAGAGGCAACAGAACTGTTGCGGGGGTATGATGTAACGGTGGTTAAGCAGCGCTGGAAAAAGACTGAGATTCCGGAACTGCGGGATAAAATGGTCTGGCTATTCGAGAAAAGTTAACTATGGGCCTTTTTTGTGGTTTCCTTATATAATATAGGGAAATGTGCCCTGATAGATCCTTTTGCTCTGTCAGAAATTTGCTAATCGTTACGCCTACGTAAAAGACTATATGCGCAGGGGGCTTGTGCTTAAGATGGGGAGCCCTGGCGACACATCTTATGTACAAGGACACTGCAAACCGTGGCTTTGTGAACCAAAAACAGCAAGCGTAGCTTGATGGGTTTGGTGAATAAAGGCATGGTTACAAGCCCAGAGCCTGTCAATAAAGTGATTTTGTAATAGTTGCGTCGGAATATTGGTGTAGTTAAAATAGGCCGGTTACTGTAGTATAGAGAAGTCGGTAAAAATGACTACATCTTGGAATGATGGCCGGATTGCAGGCATATCCGAAATGAGGTCTACCATCCCGAAAAGAAGAGGTGGTGATACGGCGCATCCCTGCGCGAGGACTCCACCGGGCACCCCCAGAAGGGACCCCACCCGGTTCCCCTCACTTGTAGCGCTTGCCCTCTCCGAGGGGCGGGAGAAGAGGCTGATAGGGAGAAAGTCGGCAGGCTGGTTATGTGTAGAGGCTAAAGGATTAAAAGGTGGCTACGAAAAGTGGTTTCATCTATTTAACAGGGAAAAGGGCTGATCCAAAGTCGACGATAAGTTACTCTGTCACGATGTCAATCGCGCTGATTGCCTTGATGCTGCTATACTGCTGAGATTGATTTTTTCATGTCAATTCGATATAATATAATCAGGAGTGAAGAAATGGTACTGCAATACTTTATTATAGAAGCGGTAACGGGGCGAAAAATCCCTATCGAAATAGACCGCGCGACTGCAGCTGATCTTTCCAGCACAAAGAACTTCTGGCAAACAGACTGGACAAGTGAATTCATTAGAGATCCGGATTTAGAGAAGTACGCTGCAAAAACCAGTGACGGTGAGATAGTTGCCTTGGGGGCATATAGAGAAGATCAAAACGGTATTTCCATTTTCATTGTAGATATCGAAGCTCACCCAGAAAGTAATCCTACAATTTCAAAACCGAAGAAATACTTGGGCATCGGTCGTATGATGATTGCCTTTGGTATTCAGCTATCTATTGATGCCGATTTTGGTGGAATTGTAACCTTCGCTGCTAAAACTGATGAATTATTAGAACACTATATCAATGATTTTGGGGCAGTCCCGATTACACAACCTATGCCTGGAGGCCCTAAACTTTTGATGGTCGCGGATGAAAGCGCACAAGAAATTTTTGGCACATATCTTTCGTAAGGGAGGATCGGCTATGCAAAAAGAAAACACGGAGATTGAAGTTGCTCGAATGACTGCGGAGAACATCCGGTTTTTGGACATCTTTTTTGCGGTTTGCAAACGGTATAAAATCGACTATTACCACGCAACCTCTACGCAAAGGGGATTTGTTGATGCTGTTGCTGCACATGAGTATGCTATGAAGCAGGCTCGACAGCAAGGCCTGACTCGCGAGGCTGTACCACCGTTCCTGGGGGTTAAGCGCAGTGAACGCAGCAATAACCGCCCAGCCTAAATCACAACCAACATAGTAGCCTTGGCCTCGTGCAGAAATATGCGGGGCCTTTGCTGTTTACGAGGCGATGACTTGCGCTCTCAATATCTCGCTTTGGCCCAGTACCCATAGAATGGCAAAAAAATCACATGACATTACGCAGCAACGATAAAAATCACCGAACACTATTTATGAAAGCTGAAGCGAAGACAGCCTTGTGAGCAAATGCAAGACTATCAAACCGACAAATAAATAACGTGTGTACGATAAAATGTAAGTGCTGGCACTTGTTATGCATTCACTGATCAAAGAAGGCATATCGGACAAAATTAACGTCCCAAAATGGCAATATTGCCAAAAATATGCCATAAAATATAGCAAAACGACGAAAAATAAGCCCGGTGGAGTTGTGGCAGTGCTCCATCGGGCCTTCTATTATATATTGATTTTTAAAATGTGTGACGCTGTAGCGTGTGCGGCTTAGTATTTTCTTCGCTGCCGTTTCATCTCAGCCAGCCGTCCATACTCGCAGGAGTACCGGAAATCCCAGCCGCTGATATGGTTGAGGTATCCCTCCGATACGGGAACACCTTCGTCCTCGTAAACATGCTGCCACCAGATCTTTTTGCGTTGCTCCGGCCACATGCCCTCGGTGCCAAGCCGGTTGTACCATTCACCGCGTTGATTGTTGTAGATGCCAGACCATTTGCGGCGCACAGCACGCACCTGAGCAGAAACATCATTGTCGGTCTCGCTGGGGATACCGTAGCCTCCGGCGGAGCTGCTGCGGTTCTCAGCGCCCATCATAGCGGCGGAGCCAAACAGGCCAGCGACACCTAACAGAAAAGCAGTTGCACCTAACATAAGATCGACCTCCTTAATAATCAGTAATTGACAGCACATAGCTTGACAAAAGCATCCAGAAAGATCAGGCCAAAGATAATGATATTGATGATCAGGCCGAAATCACTATTGTTTTTCATTGTACAATCTCCTTCTTGGCGGCAAGTTTAGCGGCGGCTTCTTCGCGGGTAAGGGCGGTCTGGCCGGGCAGTGGTTTGGTTTCGTATGTAAAATCCAGCTGGTACTTCTGAGCGTTAGCCCGCAGCTCGTTGTCAAGGTCTACCCCGGTGAGCATGGAAGCATAGGCATAGTTCATCTGGATGCCCATATCGTGGCAGTCCTCGGCAATCATGTGGAGAACGGCTTCGTTGTGGCTGAGGTTATACTGCCTCTGAATGTCCCAAATGTAATGACCACGCAGATTATGGTGATGCGTCATAATATATTGCCAGGCATCAAAGACTTCTTTCTGGCGCTGGAATTTGGCGGGCGTTGGTGTGGCGTTGTTGACGGCATTGAAGATGGGCGGCAGCGTGGCGGCCCCGATAATGTAGGCTGCGAAAAGTACGGTGGGAATGACCAGTGCCATGATGGCGAGGACGATAAGAGCGTTGGCTAAATACATAATCATGTCTCCTAGATGGTGATGGTTCCTTCGATGATTTTATTATACATTGTGGTAAGTACTATAATTTGTGCCTTGGACGAATCTGCGAAAATTGTACAAATTATGCACTGGCTTCCTTAATGATCCGTTCCAACGTGGGTCTGGACACCCCAATCATGCCAGCCAGAGTAGCCTTGCTCAGTTCTCGCTGCTGGTACTGTGCATACAGTGCTTCGAATCCCGGCGGGACTGCTACCTTTTGTCGGCCTTTGTACACTCCATTCCGCTTGGCAATGGCGATGCCTTCGCGTTGCCGTTCCAGTGTGTTGGCCCGTTCAAATTCATTGATGGCGGCAATCATAGTCAGCATCAGCTTGCCAGTTGGTGTGCTGGTGTCCAGGTGCTCTTTGTTGCTGATCAGGTGGACACCCTTGGCTTGTAGCTGCTCTACCAGTTCCAACAAATCTTTGGTGCTTCTGGCCAGGCGGCTGAAATCATGGATGTAGACGGTATCGCCCTCGCGCACAAAGTCAAGCATGGCCTGCAGCTGTGGACGGTGTGTGTTCTTGCCGCTGATCTTTTCGGTAAACCACTTGTCGATATTGTGAGAGCGCAGGGCTTCTACCTGCCGTGCCTCATTCTGTTCGGCGGTGGAGACTCGTACATAGGCAACATTCATAAAAAGGCACCTCATTTGTAAAAATAGGGTCTTAGACTTGCCTTGCGGTTTGTAAAAAAATAGGGAAATGGACCCTAATTTTACAGAAAATCGCGGCTTTTCGATTGTAAAGATAGGGTACACTCTATTTTTCCACAGGACAGCTTGGGTCTAAGGCAGTAATGATTCGGGCGGGACATCAAAGTAGTGGGCAAGGGCGAGCAGGGAAGTGGCATTGGGCGTTCGCTGCCCATGTTCCCAGTACTTGACGGTGCGGGTGGATACGCCAACAGCTGCAGCCAGTGCAGATTGCGAGATGCCGCGCGATAGGCGCAGAGCTCGTAAACGGTTTGACCTGTTGGGCGGGGAAGTGGTGGTACATTTCATGGCCAAGAACCTCTTTTTTAAAAATAGATACATAATAAATGACCTACTCTCACTCGGTCGTGCATCGCTGTCCTGTTGGTTTAGTCGGCGCGGATGAACTGTTTACCGCAATCGCCGCATATCACATTGACCTCTTTGGTGGAGCGGATGATGGTGCCGCAATCCAGGCAAATCCAACGGCGGGTAGAACTCGGGCGCTTGGGTGGTTTGATACCTGTACCATATGCCGCGCCGGGTGTACGGCTCCCTGTGCCTGTGCCGGTCATGTCTGCCCAGGTCAGGCCCTCGGACATCTGGATAGCTTGCCAGCCCTGTGCTTCGATGAAGTCCAGCAGTTCCAAGGATGGGCTTGTAATAGTCCAGCCGTACTTCTCGTGATGGTCAATATTAAGGCCGTGGGCTTCTGCAATGGTCTTGAACCGCTTGTTGTGGTAGCTGTTGCCCGCGCCGCTGGTGTCCTTGATGCCGTGAGTCAGGGCGTAGAGGTGGGCACACTCGTGGCAAAGTGTGGCGGTAGTTTCTTCTATGGGCCTGTCCAGCGTGGCCGTGCTTATGTTGATCTCGTAGCGTCGCTCACTGCCCGCCTGCCAAGTCTTGCTGCAGGTGATATGGCCGTATGCGTTGGGCGTCTTTTTAAGTGTGATGATAGGCTCGGGCAGCTCGTTATTATAAAAGTGGGCATTGATGGCGCGGAACATCTTCTCTAACTGCCCGGCGGTACGGCTTGTGCGGATGGTCTGTTTCATGGATGAACAACCTTTCTACTTGATAAATAGGCCGGGCGGGTGTATACTATATCTACAGCCCGCCCCGGCGGGTTTAGGTGAGTCTCTTACAACTACGCTTTGGTCGGTGCTGTTGCAAGGGGCTTTTCTTAGTTGATGGTCAGACGCTGACCGGTGACGACTTTGGAATACTGGGTAAACAGGGCAGGGGCCACGGCCTTGATGGCTTTGCTGTCCAGGCGGGTGCTGGTGAAGTCCGACAGCTTGACTTTATGGCATCCTACCTGCAGGTCGTTGGTATTGCGCTGGGCCATCTCAGCTTTGATTTGGGCCTTGATGGTTTCCTGCTCAGCCTGTGCGGTTTCAATCAGCTGGGCGGCCTCTTTGTACTGGATGATGAGGTCTAATAAATTGTCAATGCTCATGGTGTGTGTCCTTTCTTTGTGTGTGGTGATTTGGTCGGAGCCAGGTGAACTTGTGTTCCCTTGGCTGTGACTACAGTATAGCATGGTATCTATAGATACGCCATGCATGAAACGCTTATTTTCAGGAAAACGATAGAAGAACGATACAACAAGAAAAATACACAGTTGGCATGTAACCGTAGATACATTTTTGTTGCATGGCTTCTTTTAGGTGTGCGATTATGCAGGAAAAGGAATATAAGACAACAGAGGCACGGCGAAAATCTATAGCACGGTATAAAGCAGAGAAGACAGTATCAATCCAAGCTTTTCTGCCGCCAGAGTACAAGGACAAACTGAACAAACTTGCAGAATCGGCTGGTGTTAGCAAGGCACAAATACTCAAAGACGCCATAGATACACTGTATAATGCTGCATTCGATGAACAGCCTACAGAGCAGGAATAACCCACGCCCAGTGCCCCCTATAATGTACCTGTACCTTATAAGGCCACGAAAAGAACCAGCAGCAGGGGCGAGTCTGCCTGCCTGTGTGCCGTGGGCCTGCTGTCCTCTGCTATGCTCAGGTGTAC
>JABLTO010149331.1_pt1 | contig 12936 bp, 11 predicted proteins | sample 7160091 | NCBI WGS metagenome assembly JABLTO01 (sample SAMN14651225, study PRJNA627086) | human gut metagenome | isolation source: feces | host: Homo sapiens
AACTCTCTTCTCATATACTGTATCATCAAAACTGTACTCCGGAACATCTCCCCAGCAGTCCAGTGTCTCAGCAGAAGTAAGGATTCCTCCATTTGCTGCTGTTGCTGCGATAGAACGTGCATCCATAAGTGCAACGGCTGACATCTGTCCGTTTCCTGGTTTGCTTCCTTCACGGTTCGGGAAGTTACGTGTTGTGTGACGGATACTGAGTCCATCGTTACATGGTGTGTCTCCTGCACCGAAGCATGGTCCACAGAATGCTGTACGGATGATTGCTCCTGCTTCCATAAGGTCTGCGATATATCCCTGTCTTGTAAGGTTGATAAATACAGGCTGTGAAGAAGGATAAACAGCAAGGCTGAACTCTCCGTCTCCTGTATTCTTTCCGCGAAGTGCGTTGGCTGCCTCAACTACGTTTGTGTAGTTACCGCCGGCACATCCTGCGATGACTGCCTGCTGTACCTGAAGTCCCTTGTCCGTGATCTTGTCCGTCAGATGGAACTGTGCTTTGCCCTGGGAAATCTTTTCTGCTTCTACTTCTACATCGTGAAGGATGTCTTTTAAGTTGGCATTCAGTTCATCGATTTCGTAAGTGTTGCTTGGATGGAACGGAAGCGCGATCATCGGTTTTACGGTTGAAAGATCTACATAAACTACGCCATCGTAGTAAGCAACATCTGCCGGGTTCAGTTCTTTGTATGAATCTGCTCTTCCGTGGACCTTCAGAAATCTGTGTGTCTCTTCATCGGTTCTCCAAATGGAGCTCAGGCAGGTTGTCTCTGTAGTCATAACATCAATTCCGTTACGGAAATCCGTTGTCATAGTAGATACACCAGGTCCTACGAATTCCATAACTTTATTCTTCACGTAGCCGTTTTTGAATACAGCTCCGATAATTGCCAGAGCAATGTCCTGCGGACCTACCCACGGATTCGGCTTTCCGTCGAGGTAGATTGCAATGACATCCGGACATGCCACATCATAAGTATCACAAAGGAGCTGTTTTACCAGTTCTCCACCGCCTTCTCCGATTGCCATGGTTCCGAGTGCTCCGTAGCGGGTATGGGAGTCTGATCCGAGGATCATCTTCCCACAGCCTGCATGCATCTCACGCATGTACTGATGGATAACCGCAATGTGTGGCGGAACATAGATTCCACCATATTTTTTTGCAGCGGAAAGTCCGAACATGTGGTCATCCTCGTTGATGGTTCCGCCGACTGCACACAGTGAATTATGGCAGTTTGTGAGCACGTAAGGAATCGGGAATTTCTCCATGCCTGAAGCTTTTGCGGTCTGAATGATTCCTACGAAAGTGATGTCGTGAGATGCCATAGCATCAAATTTGATTTTCAGGTTATCCATATCGGCAGCAGTATTGTGCGCCTCCATAATTCCATATGCGATTGTGCCTTTTCTGGCCTCTTTTTTATCTGCTTTCTTTCCTGTAAGCTGTTCTACTTTTGCGCCTTCTGACTCCGGAACGATCTCTGTTCCATTTACAAGATAAGCGCCTCCATTATAAAGTTTTACCATATCAACAATTCTCCTTACTCTGCAAATTCAAACGGTTTTACCTGGCGTACAACGTCCATAACTGTGCCATCTCTTGCCTCGATGATTCCCACAATCCGGTCACCGAACTGTACTTTTTCCGGTTCCCCGACGATCTCGTAAGCCATATCACGAAGTTCTTCAATGGTGTAAAGTGGAATGGAATCCACACCCTTTAATGCTTCTAAGAGGTCTGGTCTTCTCGGATTGACTGCCACACCGTAATCGGTTACAACGATGTCCACAGATTCTCCCGGTGTGGTTACGGTTGTAACTTCAGTACAGATTGCCGGGATTCTTCCCTGAAGAAGCGGTGCGATCACGATCGTACATTTTGCTCCCATGGCTGCATCCGGGTGTCCGCCCTGCGCTCCGGTGATCATACCATCCGATCCTACAACAACGTTGACATTGAAGTTTACATCGACCTCCAGTGCCGCAAGGATAACATAGTCCAGTTTGTTGACATATGCGCCTTTGTTAAATGGATTTGCATATGCACCTGCACTGATCTTGTGATGGTTCGGATGTACCACAGATTTGACTGCATCCATATCGAAATCCTGTGTATCAAGGAGGCATCCAACCAGTCCTTCATTTAACAGATCTACCATCGGTTTTGACATTCCGCCGACTGCAAATCCCATCTTGATCCCGCGTTCCTTCATGATCTTTCCAAGGGAAATTGCAGATGCGATGGAAGCTCCGCCGACACCAGTCTGATAAGCAAATCCGTCTTTGAAATATGGGGTATTTGCTACAACCTGTGTACAGTATTCTGCCATCATCAGTTTTCTCTGGTCTGTGGTTGGTTTTGCTGCTCCGGTTGCGATCTTTTCCGGAATACCGATTGCATCAACCACGCATACATAGTCTACTTTTGTCATTGCGATATCTGCCGGATAATTCGGGAATGGAACCAGGCAATCTGTAACTGCAACAACTTTGTTTGCGTGGTTTCCGTCTACGAAAGAGTAAGAAAGCACTCCGCAGTCGCTCTTTCCTCCTGTTCCGCGGCAGTTACCATAATCATCACAAGTCGGTGCTCCAATGAAAGAAATATCGATAGTTGTCTCGCCTGTCTGGATGGCTCTTACACGTCCGCCGTGGGAACGCATGGTTGCGAGTCCTTTTAATTTACCCTGCGAAATGGCTTCTCCGATCTTTCCACGTACACCAGATGACTGGATATTTGTGATGGTTCCGTCTTCGATATAAGGTACGATTTCATCGTGTGCCTGTCCAAGAGAACTTGCGCAGATAGTAACGTCCTTGATTCCCATTTTGTGTACTTCATGCATAACCATGTTGACAATTAAGTCACCGTTACGGAAGTGATGATGGAATCCAAGTGTCATTCCGTCATGTGCGCCACATTTTACCAGTGCTTCGTGTATTGAGCTTACCATCTTGCTTGTGTCATGGTTCATGACAACTTTTGTGATCGGTCCTCTCTTCTGAAACTCGGTTCCATCTTTATAATAATTTCCCTGAAATACTTCTTTTCCTGTGATTTCCAGAATTTTTTCCGGAATCTCTCTGCCTACTGCATTTTTCATCTTACAGATCCCCCTTATACACACCGGATGCTTTTGCAAGCTCAATTGTTCGTTTTGCTCCGTCATAGAATGCGATATCGATCATCTTTCCGTCTACGGTAAATACGCCGATTCCCTGTGCTTTCTTGGTATCAATTTCATGGACTACCTTTTCTGCGAAAATGATGTCTTTCTGTTTTGGTGTAAAGATCTCATGTACGATCGGAATCTGCCTCGGGTTGATGATTGATTTTCCGTCAAATCCCATCAGATGAATGTTTTCCACATCCTGGCGGAATCCATCCATATCGTCCAGATCTGTGTAAACGGTATCGAAACACTGTACACCAGCGGCTCTTGCTGCGATCACCATGTTCTGTCTTGCTCCCATCAGCTCAATACCGGTTCCTGTGATATGCGTCTGAAGATCTTTGGTGTAATCCCCACCGGAAAGTGCGATACCAAACATTCTTTCGGATGCTTCACAGACCTCAAGGGCATGCATGACACCTCTTGCAGATTCGATCGCTGACATGATCAGAACGCTTCCTTCTTCCCGTCCGAAATCTTTTTCTGCTTTGATGATCTCATCTTCTACAATCTTGACATCTTTTGCAGATTCTGTTTTCGGGATACGGATGGAATCGCATCCACCTGCTACTGCACAACGGATATCTTCTTTCCAGTAAGGAGTGTCAAGTCCGTTGATACGGACAACCCGTTCACATCCTCTGTAGTTGATGGTCTTTAATGCGTGATAAAGAGAAAATCTTGCTGCATCTTTCTGGTTCTCTGCAACTGCATCTTCCAGATCTAACATGATGGAATCCGGTTTGTAGATATATGGATCTTTGATAAGTCCCGGTTTCTGTGCATTTAAAAACATCATGGTTCTTCTTAAACGTTTCTTATTCGGATTCATTATTTGATTGCACCTCCCCATGGTAAATTCTCGATCTGTCCGACACTTCTGTAAGCTGCGCCTTCGATTCTTGCTTTGATCGTGCAGTCAAGTGCGCCCTTGTCTATGATTGTGATCTTTGCATCTTTGATTTCAAGATTGTCCAGTGTTTCAAATACCACCTTGCGAATCTGATTTCCATACTGATTGATCACTGCGCTTTCCAGTTCAAAATCAATCTTTCCGTTTCCTGGTTCAATCGTTACCTGGCAGTCACTCGATTCCAGAGTTCCTGCAATGGCCGGTTTCCTGATTTCCATATTGCTACCTCCGTGAAAATTACTTACTTGTTTTTCTTGTTTTTATTGTAACGCGGGGTAGAGGAAAAGAAAAATTGTTAAAAAGAATGATGCTATACCTTTTTGGAATGTGGGAAAATGTTCCAGGGGGACGACATCCGGGCGGCATATGGGGAGGAAGTGCGGTTTCGGGAAATGATAACTCTAAAGGTGCGGCACATTTGTTAAGAGCAATTTCAAAAATCCATAACTCGCCGTTCCGGCTCAAACAGATGGATTTTTGAAATTAACACAAATATGCTGCGCCTTAAGAGTTATGACATCCCCCTACAAATGCACTTCCTCCCCATATGCCGCCCGGATGCCTGATGTCTGGAAGCATTTTACATTCTGAGAGTTCAATCGCAAAGATTTAGTTTTTGGTGAATGTAAGTCAGCTTGTTACATTTGCTTCGATTACCGCGCGTCCGTTTTTTGAAAGAAGAGGCTATCAGGTTGTGAAAGAACATCCGTCTTATACAAGCACTTTCACCTCTCCTGGCTGTGATAATTGTAGTACAAAATAAAAATTGGCTGCAGCGTATTTTGCACGATGAAGATGAGACTCAAATCATTGTGAAAGCCATTGCTGACACAATGATTGCTTTCAGAGGCTCATCGGAATGGTTCGTGCAACTAACGCTACAGCCAATCTTTATTTTGTACGGAAACTACGCCAACCATATCAACTACGCAATCCACCCATACACTCCGATTACTGCCATGATCGCAAGTACAGCAAGTGCGATAAAGGACACCGCGAACAATTCTACGAACAGTCTGTTCTGCGGGAATTTCTCTTCCGCACCTTCCTGCTGGGCTACGCCTGCCATGATGAGTGCACCGGTTGTGGATATTGGGGTAAATCCAGATACGGTTCCTCCGATCACAATAACCGATACCAATTCCACTGCTCCAACTCCAAGTCCGGATGCAAGACCACTTGCAGTCGGGATCAGTGTCGGGAACACTACGCCAAGGCCTGAGCTGAAGAACGACATAAAGCCTGCCGTGATCGCCATGATCATTGCTGCGGTACGGTGTCCCATGATCTTTTCAAGACCTGCGACCATGATGTCGATACCACCTGAGAGAGAAATGACGTTCATCAGGATTCCCACCCCCAGGACCATCAGAATTACATTCCAAGGGATTCCTTTGATTGCTTTCTTTTCCTCTCCGCAGCCAAGCACGATCAATACAGATCCTACAAGGAAGCCTGTAAGTCCCACATTCCATGAGAAGAACAGGACGCCGACTGCAAGGATCAGAAGTCCTGCAAGGGACAGCCACTGTTTCCCATTAAATTTCGGAAGTGCTTCCTCTGTTTTGTCCTCACGCTTTTCCACTTTCCATCCTTTATAATAGATGTATACCAGCACTGCGACAATCAGCGCAGTAATCGTCAGTGAAATCATAATCGGAATTGTATTTCCGGTAAGTCCCTGTTCTTCCATCAGCTCGCGAACAACGGCAGATTCCGGAGTCAAAGGACTCATTCTTCCGGACATTACGCCCAGATCCCCAATGATTGCTGTCATAATCGGGTTGATCCCTGCTGATACGGCTACCGGGATTGCAATCACCGGAATAATCGCAAGCGATGGAATCGCTCCAGGTCCAACTGCGCAGATCAGGAATCCAAGAATGTACATTACAAACGGAATCAACGCTTTTTTCTTTCCAACCAGCCCTACCATTTTACGGGCAAGCAGTTCCAGTGTTCCGTTGCTGTTGATGATTGCGAACAGATAGGTGATTCCAACCATCTGAATAAATAAGGAGGAACTGAATCCGCTTAAGATTTCCTTCGCATCCAGCCCAAATACCAGTCCGAGTACCATAGAAAATCCCATACACAGGATTCCTACATTTACATTGCGGACGAAACCGATGATAATAGCTGTAAGCAGTGCAATCAGTGAAATAATACCTAAATTCATTTATTCTTCCTCCTTAACGAAATGTGATACAGACTGGACTTCCGGTTTCGATGATCCGAAGTGTCGGTGTCATCCATCCGGTCACGGAATCAAATTCAAATTCGATGATCGTATCACTGTCTTCATTTGCCACATAACATTTTCCATTGTCCCCGAAGCAGAAAAATCGCGGTGTTTTTCCAAGGCACGGGAAAAATCCTGTATTTTTCATGTATCCGGTTGTCGGATCAATCCGGTATACTGCCATGCTGTCGGTATAACGGTTGGATACAATCACATATTCTCCACTCGGATCGATCATCACTTCACTTGCATCGGAATATCCGGTTACAGTTTCCGGTACCGTAGAAAGTTCCTGCAGTGCTTTCATCTTTCCTGTATTTTCATCAAACTGGAAGTACAGCACTTTATTGCCTTTTTCCTCACACATGTATACCCAACGGTTATTCGGGTGAACTGCCGCATGTCTCGGCTCATCCCATGTACGTGCCATAAAACGGTCTGTCTCGGTAAATGCGCCTGTTTCATGATCGTATTTCAGTGCTCGTATCTGTCCGTATCCATTGACACGTCCTTGTGCGCAGGCAAAAATATAATTTTTCTTCTTATCCCAAAGACACTGGTGAATTGTTGATACCTTTCCCTCTTCTTTTCCATCATAAGTAAACTTCTGTACCACTTCTCCTAAAGAACCATCATCATTTCTCCGAATCGTGTAAAGTGTTCCACCCTGAAGCGTTGCCACGATCACATGTTTATTTTCTGCATCCACTGTGATATCAACTGGATTCTTCCCTCCGATATCTACCTTGTTTATAAATTCCAGCATGCCGTCTTCTTTGATCCGGTAAGATGTCACAAATGTAAAATCTCCATGTACACTGTACAGATATTTCTGTTCATTATCCATACACTGAAAGCTTGGATTTTCTTCTGTTTTCAGGCACTGGATCTCATTCCATTCCCCTGTGTACGCTGAGATCTCATATACCTTTAATCCTTCTCCTCTTGCATTTCTTTCTTTGGTTGTCCTACATCCTACATATGCATATTTCATACCATTTTACCTCCTTAACAGTTCTCGTATATCTTTCCTGTTCTTTAAGTAAATTGTACGTCATTTAATACAAAAACGGAAATTCGGAATAAGACTAGAAAAGCCATTCCAAAACGGAATGGCTTTTAATTGACTTGATAATATTTTTCGACAAATGTTACAAAATCCATAATATCCTGGGACTGATAACATTTTTCAGATAACATGATCCAGACATTCCGCGAGATCTGCTCTCCGTTGCGGTCGCAGATCGGGATTCTCTGAAGCTTTTCCTGATTGATTTTCCAGTCTCTGCCAAAGACGAAAGTAATCCCCAGTCCCTGCTCTACCATCTCAATTGCAATATCCGCATACGGTACATACTGTGCTTCATGTGGCAGGTTCCCGAACTGGCTCTTCCACCACTGATCCACACTGAGTTTAACAATCGGATTTAAAAAAGACTGGATCAGAGGCTGACCCTCCAGTTCATCCAGCTTCATCCCCTTAGGTGTTACCACGAAAAGATCTTCTTTCAGCAGACAGGTTTTCTCACCCAGATACGGATAATCTCCGCAGATAATGGCAATATCTACCGACCCATCGATCAGCTGACGTATCAGGGCATCACTGGAATTGGCACAGGTCTTGATCTGCAGTGCATTGATTTCTTCCGTATACGCTTTCAGAAGCGCCGGCATATGCAGTCTTCCAAAAGAATTTGGCACCCCAATCTTTAACAGCTCTTTTGAAGTTTTCTTATCCGAAAAATGCTCTTCGATCTCTTTTAAAAAATCCAGCATGATACTGGACTTTTTCACCAGATAGCGCCCTTCATCCGTAAAAATAACACCTTTGCTACTTCGCTTTACCACTTCCACACCCCACTCATTTTCAATTGCCTTGATCCTTTTTGTGAGGGCAGGCTGCGTCATATAAAGTGCTTCCGCTGCTTTCGTCATGCTACGTTTTTCATAAAGCATCTTTAAGATCATCCAGTCTATGTTTTTCATTGTTCTTCTCTCCTACCGGTAGGATGGTTTTATCGCAACTTCCCGCTCAATGTATTCAATAAATTCTTCAAGCGTTCTGGAAATCCTTTTATTCTTAGAATAAACAAACCAGGTATTACGGATCACTTCAGTTCCATCTGTCTTTACCAGAGGTGTCAGGCAGAGATTGTACTCATTCTGGAAATCATCCGGCAGGAAACAGCAGGTATATCCAAGTCCTTTATTGATCAGCTGCCACGCAAAGTCAATATAACCAACCGCCATGCCAGCCGGTGCTTCTGTTTGAAAACGATCCTCCCACCAGCTGTTCAAAAGCTCCTGTGTGCGGTCATTGGTCTTATAGCCAATTCGTTGCATCTTCGGCAGATCTTCAATATCCACCGGCTCTTTTGTGACCAGATACCCCCGGTTCTGTGCCACCAGCACCTGATGCACCGCGCCTTCATAATCTCCACGGATAAATCCCACATCGATGGAATCCTCAAGCATTTTGCGGAACAGGATATTGCTCTGCTCGTTGATGATTTCAAACGTTGTGTGTGGATGTTCTGATGTATAACGGAACAGAATATCCGATAACGTATATTTGCTGTATGTATAAGAAGAGCCGATCAGAATACTGTCTTTGGTCTTCTCCTTGAATTCTTCCAGCTTCTCTTTTGTTTCTTTCATGAATTCCAGATATTTTTCTGCTCTCTGTGCCAGATATTCCCCCTCCTGGGTAAATTCAAGCCCCTTCGGAGTCCGGTTCACGATGGGAGTCTGAAACTCCGTTTCCATATGCTGCAGCCTCTTGGTCAGTGACGGCTGCGTCATATAAAGTAGGTTCGCCACCTTTGTCATATTCGGATTTTTATATAACTCATAAAGAATTTCCCAATCTGAATCTTTCATTTGTGTTTCCCCTTTTCTTTTGCAATTTTTGACATTACTATTATTTTAACAAAAGAAAAGTATCCGCACAATACTTAAATAGAATCGAGTAGGCTGACTCCTACTCGATTCGTATACTTTGTACACTATCTCGCTTAACAGCTCGATGATGTACATTCGCCAAATACAGATTCTTGTGCAAGCACAAATCTGTACTTGGCTCATCGTATACACAAAAAACGGAGCTAGGACTTTTTCCCGGCTCCGCCCTTCTATCCGAATATCCCGAAGAAATGCACTGTCTGTAACATTTTTCTCCCATACTCTATTTTGCTGCTTTTAATTTCTGGATGGTTTCAATCAGATAATCGGTAAATTCTGCTGCGCTTGCGTCCTCTGTAAATGTTGTAAGAACGACCTTTCGCTCTGTTACGGTACAGATATTCATTGCTTCTTCCAGAAGGACGTTGCGGTCTGCATATCCGATGTGAGCCAGCATTTGTCCCATTGCACGGATCAGACTGCTTGGATCTGCATAATTTCCTCTTCCATGGCTCATCAGATACGGAGCCGTTCCGTGGATGGCTTCAAATAATGCATAGTGATTTCCGATATTAGATGAAGATGCAGTCCCAAGTCCTCCCTGGTGTTCTGCAGCCACATCTGTTACGATATCTCCGTAAAGGTTTGGAAGTACGACAACTTCAATTCCCTTGTTGAATTCCGGATCCAGCATTTTTGCGCACATTGCATCTACAAGTCTTTCCTGGATCTCGATTTCCGGATATTCCTCGCCTACTTTACGGACAGCTTTGATAAAATTACCGTCTGCAAGCTTTACGATATTTGCTTTTGTTACGATCGTTACGTTCTTCTTGCCATTCTTTCTTGCAAATTCAAATGCGGCCCGGGCGATTCTTTCGCTTCCCTGTTTCGTCTGTACCTTAAAATCTACTGCAAGGTCCTCATTTACCTGGATTCCTTTATTTCCCCATATATATTCTCCTTCGATATTCTCACGGAAGAACGTCCAGTCAATGTTCTTGTCCGGAATCTTGATTGGGCGGACTGCTGCAAAAAGTTCCAAAGATCTTCTAAGGAGACTGTTTGCACTTACCAGATTCGGAAGTCCGTCTCCTGCTCTTGGTGTTACCATTGGTCCTTTTACCAGAACATCACATCTTTTCACTTCTTCAAGAACATCTGCCGGAAGACTTTCCATCTTTGCCACACGGTTTTCGATGGTCATTCCTTCGATTTCACGAAGCTCGATCCTTCCTGATTCGATTTCTTTATCTGCAAGTTCTTTTAATACACGGATTGCCTGTTCCATGATGATCGGTCCGATTCCGTCGCCCGGAAGAATACCGACTACAATCTTGTCAAGCTTGTCAAAATCAACCGGTTTTTCGCCCTGTTTCATTTTTTCAATACGTTCATATTCGCTTTTGATCAGTTCTCCAAATGCTTCCTGTGCTTTCCTTATATTTTCCATTTTTTATACCTCCTGTTTTTCCTGCTCGGCGAGCTTTTTCTTTAAATAAGCGAGCTGTCCGCCGCTGAGTACAACCTCTACTTCGTTGTCACTAAGATCTAAGTTTACTTCAAAATCAAATCCTTTGGTCTTATCGGTTACGGTCACTTTTCTTGTCGGGATCTGGTCTAACAGATTATTGAATTCCAGTTCATCTTCCTGATCGATCTTATCGTAATCAGATGGATCTGCAAACAACATCGGAATAATTCCGTGGTTTACAAGATTTCCTTTGTGGATACGTGCAATGCTCTTTGCAATGACTGCTTTTACGCCAAGGTACATCGGGTTGATTGCTGCATGTTCTCTTGAAGATCCCTGTCCGTAGTTTTCACCACCTACGATAATGCTGCGTCCCATTTCTTTTGCACGTGCCGCAAAATCCGGTGCATAACGGTGATAACAATACTGGGACATCAGCGGGATATTGGATCTCATGCTTGAGAACTCTGCACTTGCCGGTGTGATATCATCTGTAGATACGTTATCCAGTGTCTTTAAGCTGACCGGTACACACAAATGCTGCTGCGGTGTTTCCGGGATCGGAAGGAACTTGATGTTTGGTCCTTTTACGATTTCCACTTTCTTTGCCTCTTCAATCGGAAGTGGTTTGATGATCATAGAATCATCGATCAGATACTCATCCGGTTCTGTAATCTTGGCAAGTTCTTTTACATCTTCTCCCATAACATCTTCTGCAGAAGCAAAAGTTCCCATGATTGCAGTTGCTGCTGCACTTTCCGGACTTACCAGATAGATATCTGCAGTCGGATTTCCTGCGCGCCCCTTGAAGTTACGGTTGGAAGTACGGACAGCAACTCCGTTTGTTGCCGGTGTCTGTCCGATTGCACAGCAAGGTCCGCATGCGATTTCCAGCATTCTGACACCCGCCTGTAGAAGAATGTCTACATAACCATCTCTCATCAGTTCACGGTAAGTCTGTTTGGAAGCCACTGCACAGGTACAGCTTACATTTTCATTGACATGATGTCCTTTGAATACGGTTGCAGCCTTTGCGATATCTGCATAACTTGCATTGGTACAGCTTCCGATAAATACCTGCTGTACTTTTCTCTTTTCCACGTCTTTGAGCGTCATTACGTTATCCGGCTGGTGTGGACATGAGATCATTGGCTCCAGTTCACTTAAATTGATCTCGATACAGTCATCATATTGGGCATCTTCATCCGGAAGAAGTTCTACATAAGCTTCTTCTCTTCCCTGTGCTTTCAGGAATTTATGTACCTGTTCGTCTGCCGGAAAAATAGATGTGGTTGCTCCAAGCTCGGCTCCCATATTTGAAATCGTTGCTCTTGCCGGAACTTCCAGTTTCGCAACGCCAGGTCCTACATACTCATAGACATTTCCAAGACCACCCTTGATGGTGACTCTGCGGAGCATTTCCAGAATAATTTCTTTGGTGTTGCATCCCGGTTTTAATTCACCTGTCAGATTGACCTTTACAACTCTTGGCATTTTCAGTCTCATCGGCACACCGGTCATTGCTGTTGCAACATCCATTCCGCCAACTCCGATACAAAGCATTCCGATGGATCCACCATGTGGTGTGTGGCTGTCGCCTCCCATACTGATCTTGCCCGGTGCACCGAACCTTGATACATGAACCGTATGGCAGATTCCGTTACCTGGTCTTGATACATGAACCCCAAATTTTTCTGCTGCTGACTGCAGATAAATATGATCGTCCGGTGTCATGTTGTTAACATAGAGCAGGTTATGATCCAGATAGCTTACTGAACATTCGGTGCGGATCCGGTCAAGTCCGATCGCTTCAAACGCAAGATATGTCATAACTGCGTTAATGTCGTGGGTAAGTGTCTGATCTACTTTGATAAAGACTTCTTCGCCTGGTACCATGCTTCCCTTCACATAATGTGACTCAATGATTTTACGTGTTAATGATTTTCCCATAAGTGACAACCTCCTGAATTACTGTCGTTTCTGTTTTCTATGATTTCATTATAATCGCCCGGCTTTCCAAAGGGAAATTGCATAAAATAATGAGGTTATTCCAAAAAGGAATCCCCCCCATTGCACCAAAAGGTCGGGATTATATCGGAGAAGATCTTGTTATCATTCCCTGCGTGCCGGTAATATTCTAAGCAGCCACACCGTTTTCTTCGGTGGAATGGGCGAACGTCTGGAAATTACCCATCATTCCTACAACTGGGAATGCTTTGCAAAT
>JABLTO010058234.1_pt1 | contig 12934 bp, 10 predicted proteins | sample 7160091 | NCBI WGS metagenome assembly JABLTO01 (sample SAMN14651225, study PRJNA627086) | human gut metagenome | isolation source: feces | host: Homo sapiens
CAGCCCAGCTCGGCCAGCACACCGGATACGTTGATGCCCTTGCCGCCCAGCACGCAGTCCTCGCCCGCGGCACGGTTCACGGCGCCGGGCTGCAGCGGGTTGTCCAGCCGGACAACGTAGTCGATGGCGGGGTTAAATGTTACAGTGTAGATCATGCTTCAGTCTCCTTTACCAGCGTTTGCTGGCGGTAGCGGGGGTCGGGGCAGCGGTTGGTCAGGATGGACCCGCCCGCCAGGTCGGTGATGACGGCGGGGTAAATGCTGCCGAACTTGCTGTCGTCGGCCAAAAACCAGACTTCCCGCGCGCGTTTGGCGGCGCAGGCCTTCACGGCGGCTTCCTCGGGATCGGGGGTGGTGAATCCGGCGTTCAGGTCGATGCCGTTGGTGCCCAAAAACGCCTTGGTGAAGTTGTATTGCTGCAACGCCGCCATGGCCGCCGCGCCGATGATGGCCTCGGTCTGGGGGCGCAGCAGGCCGCCCGGTACAAAGACGCGGCAGCCTTTTTGCGCCAGCAGCCGCGCGTGGGCGATGCCGTTGGTGACGTAGTGGGCGTCCAGCGCCGCGCCGTTGACAGCCCGCGCCACGGCCAACGTGGTGGACCCGGCGTCCAGGTAGACGAAATCATCGGCCCGGATGAGCGCGGCGGCGGCCTGCGCGATGGCGGCTTTCTGGCCGACGGCCAGCGTTTCCTTGGCTTCCATCGTAGGCTCGTCGGCGCGGAACTGCCCGCTGGGCAGCGTGGCACCGCCGTGCACCTTATTGACGAGCCCCTGCCGGTCGAGCTCCAGCAGGTCACGCCGGATGGTTGACTCGCTGGCGTTGAGCGCTTCGCAAAGCTCCTGCACGGTCGCGGTGCGTTTTTCTGCCAGCAGAGCCAGGATTTGGGAGAATCGTTCTTCCGCAAGCATGAATGGGAACCTCCTTTGCTGGTTCTACGTGAATGGTCTTGGCCGTTTATGAACTGTATTGATTGTTTCTACTTGCATTATAGCATATATTCAGTCAAAATCAACCATAAACCACCATTTTCAATCAACAAAAATCACGGCTTAAATTTGTGCAAGACGTACAAATTGGGTGGCGTTGGCGCGCCGGGCGGGGCCACCACCTTGCGGTGGCCCCTTTTATAATGGGATACTCCCGGGAAGCCTTCCTTTTTTGTGACCAAAAAAGGAAGCGAAAAAAGTCTCGCTGTTCCGAGGCAGCGAACCCCGGCCCAGGGGGCCCGCCCCCTGGGAACCCCAAAGGGGTGGTCGGTCAACGAAAAAGCTAAAAAATGCAGGAGTGCTGCATTTTTCTTAACGCTTTTCCGCCGCCCGACAGTTTGACCCCTCCGGGGCCAAAACGACTCTACGGGGGCAGGGCTAATGGCTCCCCTCAAGGGGAGCCGCACTCTTGTAGGGGCGAGCATTGCTCGCCCGCGCAATCTTGCGTTACCGTAAAACTCTCCGGGCGAACACTGTTCGCCCTTACGCTCCTGTACCTATTGGTTTCGTAGGGGGGCGGCGTCTCCGACGCCCCGTGCAATCCTGCGCCGCATTACAGATCCCAAAGCAAGCGCTTCTCCGCAACTAAAGCGGCATCCAGCTTTTTTACCCGCAGCCCGGAAAATTCCACGGTCACAAACCGCCCGTCAAACTCCCGTACAACGCCGCGCCCAAACACGGCGTGCTGTACGGCAGCCCCCACGCGGGTCACGGCGGCCCTATCTACCGGCGGCAAAATCGGCACCGGCGCAGCGGAAACACTCCGCCCCCATACGCGGTCGGTCTCGGCTCTGGCGCGCTCGCGCTCGGCCTGGCTTTCGGGCAGGCTGAAAATTACCTCCTGCACAAAAGCAGAGGGCATCGTGCGGCAGTTGAACAAAACCAGCTTGTGCTGCGCCCGCGTCATGGCAACGTAAAACAGGCGGCGGTCCTCCTCATACTGGCGGGTGTCCTCGGGCGTGCGGCAGCAAATTTCCGGCTTGGCGGGCAGCACGCCGTCAAAGGCATCCAGCAGCACCACGCGGTCATATTCCAACCCCTTGCTGGAATGGATCGTTGATAAAATAAACGGCACATCGCTGCTTGTTTCGCTGCCTTTCGCCGCCATCAGCATCCGCAGTTCTTCCAGTCGGTCCAACAGGCGCAGGGCGTGCGGCTCCTGCTCGGCCAAAATTTCCAAAATCGCCAGCTTGCCGGTGTCCATGCCTTTTTGGTTCAGATACGCACCGTAGCCGCAGCTGTAGCGCACGGCATCCATGGCGTCGGCGGCGTTCAGCTGCGGGATGCGCTTGAACGCAGCGTAAATATCCCCCAGTGATTCCCGCATCCGGGTAGAGGTCTCGGGGCTGCGGATCAGCTCTTCCAGGATCGGCCGTCCGCTGCGGGCACTGGCCCCGCAGGCAGTCAGCGCCTTCTGGCGGGAAAGTGCCAGCCCGAGCTTATAGTAAATGCGCAAAAACCGCTCGCCGTTGGTTGGCTCGTAGGCAAAACGCAAAAAATCCACGCTGTCCAACACAATTTTGTGCGTAAAAAACGTCAGGTCGGCCTTTTTAAAGCGATAGGGCACACCGCTGCGCTCGCACAGGTCGACCAGCGGCAGCGCACTTTCGTTGTTGCGGAACAGCACCGCTGTCTCCCCGCCGCCGTGCTGCGCCTGCGCAAACAGCCATTGAATCTGTTCCTCGCGCCGGGTGATGGGGCGTATCTCCACCGGGCACTGCGCCCCCTGGGTGGCGCGCAGCGTTTTGGGGCGGCGGTAGCGGCTGCGGGCCACAAAGGCGTTGGCTGCGGCTACGATCTCCTCGCTGGAGCGATAGTTCTCTTCCATCAGCAGGACGCGTGCGCCGGGGTAGACCTGCTCAAAATCCATCAGCGCCTGCGGGTAGGCCGCGCGGAAGCCGTAGATGCTCTGGTCCTCGTCACCGACCATGAACAGGTTCAGGCTGCGCCCCGCCAGCAGCCGAATGATCTCGTGCTGAATTTTCGAGGTGTCCTGCGATTCATCCACGCAGAAATACCGGTACCACTGCTGGAAATACCCCAACACCGGCGGCGCGGCGCGCAGAATTTGCAGCGCAAACACCATCTGGTCGTCGTAGTCCATCTGCCCGGCGCGTTTCAGCGCGGCCTGGTAGCGGCGGTACAGCTCGGGCAGGTTCGCCAGGTCGGTGTCCATGGCCTCGATCTCCGCGTCGGTCAGCGCCATATTTTTGATGTAGGTGATGGCGGTGCGCAGCTCTTTCAACGTGCTTTCGGTCGCAAATTCGCGGTTTACCTGCTGCCAGATATCGCCCAGCAGCCGGGTAATATCGCCTTCGTTCGTCAAAAGTTCGGGCTGGCGGCGGCCATACGCGCGGCTGTAATACTGCAAAATCACCGCCGAAAGCCCGTTGATGGTGCGGAATGTCATCTCTGCCGCCAACTCATCCCCGAACCGCGCGGCAAACCGGCTGCGCATCTCGTGCGTGGCCGCCACCGTGTAGGTCATTGTCAAAATCTGCGCGGGGGGCACATGGCAGCACAGCACCATGTAGCCCAGCCGCGTGACCAGCACGGTGGTTTTGCCGCTGCCCGGCACGGCCAGCAGCAGCACCGGGCCGTTCACGGCTTGTACGGCGGCCAGCTGCTGGGGGTTCAGCCCGGCGGCGTATTGTTGTATAAAGGAATCCTTCTGCAAAGCGCAGCCTCTTTCATCGGCCCAGGCGGTGCAGCAGACCGTCCCAGGCGGCGGTCACGCGCTCCCGCGGGAGAAAATAGTTCACCAGCAGCGCGGCAATAACGCCAATGGCTACCAACGCGGCGGTGAAGGCGGTTTTGATGGTTCGCCAGCCGACATGCAGGCGGAACTCCGGGCGGGGCGGCAGATTCATGGGCTGAAACTCCTTATAAATTAGACTGCATGAACAGTTTACAAATTAGACTGTATTAACAGCATACCATGCCGCCGCGCCGGGGGCAAGCGTTACTTTTTTATCACAAAGCAGGGCAGGGGAGCCGTGCTGGCCCAGTTGGCAAACTCGCAGACCAGCACGGTATATTTTGTCAGCGGCAGCGCACGGAAAAAGCGCAGCGCCGCCTGTTTTTCGCTGTCGCCGATGACCTGCCCGCTGTACAGCACCGCCGCCAGCACGCCGCGCGGCTTTAGGGCATCCAGCGCGGCCTGCAAGGCGGGCAGGCTGCCGTCGGCGGTCGAGTGTACCTCGTGGTCAGCCCCGGGCAGCCAGCCAAAATTGAACAGCACGCAGTCCGCCGTGCCGGGGACGATCAGCTCGCCCAATTTGGCGTGGTCATGCACAACGGCCTGCCCGATGCCGCCAAGCCCGGCGGCAACCAGCCGCGCGTTGGTGTTCTGCACGGCAGCAGGCTGGATATCCAGCGCTAGCACCCGGCCCGCAGACCCGGCTAGGCGGCACAAAAACTCGGTGTCATGGCCGTTGCCGCAGGTGGCGTCTACGTACAGTCCGCCCGGCAGCAGATGTGCGGCCAAAAATTCATGACAAAGCTGCACGGCCGAAAGATCCGGCACGCGGCGGCGCACCATCGTGTCCCCCTGCGGCACAAAGCCGAACTTTTGCAGCAGCGCCCCGGCGGCTTCGCTTTCGGGCAAGGCGGCAGTAAACAGCGTTTCGCGCTTGACGTCATACCCGCCGTTTTGCTGCAAAATTTCTTTGACAAGGTAGCTGCCATACCCGCGCCGCCGCCAGCCCGGGGCGATCTCCACCCAAAGCCGCCCCGCTTGCAGCGTGGCCGTGCCGATGGCGGTTTTTTCTTTGTATAAAGTATAGTTTCCGGCAGTGTGGGTGATGTTCATAGTGCGGTACTTCCTTGTGTGAAAATGGGATGGGAACGAAATTGTAGGGGCGAACAGTGTTCGCCCGTGCAGTTTGGGGGCAGTGCAGGGTTGCACGGGAGCATATAGAATGCTCCCCTACGCTTCGTAGGGGCGGATTCCATATCCGCCCGTTCGATTTTGCCGTTGCCATATGTTTGGCGGGCGAGCAATGCTCGCCCCTACGCCTGCAAACGCAATGGTGCATAAATGGTTTATTACCAGCATACAAGCTGCAAATCCCCCTGTCAACCCCGCTGTTTTCACATTGTTTTCACTTACCCGAGAAACCTATTTCACAATTAGCCTGTATACTGTAAGCATAGAAAGCAAAAAGAGAACAAAACCCCCGCAGGCTCTCCCAAATCTCACGCGAAAGGATGGACCAGTATGAGCAACGAATACGATTACTCCGGTCTTTACAATAACGGCCAGGGCGGCAGCACGCCCGACCCCAACCAGGGCCAAAATCAAAACCAGGCCCAGAACGAGGCCAGCCAGGCTTCTGCAAATCAGCCCGGCCAGCCCGAGCAGGGCAGCTACCCCAATGTGGGCAGCAGCGGCATGAACACCGCCAACACCGCCCGCACGGATTACTCGGCCTCCAGCCCCAACACCTACAACCAGCCGGGCAACACCTACGGCCAGAACCCCAGCCAGAACAACGGCTACACCAGCAGCTTCAGCGGCGGCAATGGAAACAACGGCGGGTATAACGGCTACAGCTACGCCAGCGCGCCGCAGCAGCCCCCCAAGCATGAGAAAAAGAAAAACAAAGTCCTGCTGCGCGTCCTCGCCGGTGTCGGCGTCGTCGCTTTGGGCTTTGGCGGCGGCTTCGGCGGCGCCATTGCGGCCAGCCGCGCAGGCCTGACCGGCAATCAGGTCGTCGTGCAGGAGATCCAGCGCGATACCAGCACCGATGCCACCAGCACCGGCAGCACCGATGGCTCGGCCATGACGATGCAGCAGATTGCCTCCGTCGCGTCCCCCAGTGTGGTGGCCATCACCACCGAGCAGATGAGCAGCAGCCAGACCTGGTTCGGCGGCTACTATGTGCAAAGCGGCGCCGGTTCCGGCATCATCATCAGCCAGGATGGCTATATCCTGACCTGCGCCCATGTTGTCAGCGGCGCGACCAGCGTCAAGGTCCAGCTCAACGGCAGTGATGAGACTTACGATGCAACCATCGTCGGCGCGGATTCCACTTCCGATATCGCCGTGCTGAAGATCGAAGCCACCGGCCTGACCCCGGCGGTCATCGGTGACAGCGATAAGCTGGCCGTCGGCGAAACGACCGTGGCCGTGGGCAACCCGCTGGGTACTTTGTCCAACACCGTTACCCAGGGCATCGTCAGCGCGCTGAACCGTCAGGTCACTGTCGAAGATAACGATATGACGCTGATCCAGACCGATACTTCCATCAGCCCGGGCAACTCCGGCGGCGGTCTGTTCAATGCCAATGGCGAGCTGATCGGTGTGGTCAACGCCAAGAGCAGCTACAGCGAGGCCGAGGGCATCGGCTTTGCCATCCCCATCAACACAGCGATGGATATCGCCCAGCAGCTGATCGAAAACGGCGCTGTGGCTCGCCCGGTTTTGGGCGTCAGCATCCTGGATATCAGTGATGCTTCCGCCGCCCAGCAGTACGGCGTGTCTGCACTGGGCGTCTACGTGGTAGATGTCACCAAGGGCGGCGGTGCCGAAGCCGCCGGTGTGCAGCGCGGCGACCGCATCATCGCAGTGGATGACACGGCTGTCAGCAGCACGTCCACGGTCAAGAGCTATCTGGCCGACAAAGAGGTTGGCGACACCGTCAGCCTGCAAGTCGAGCGCGACGGCAAGGTCCTGACGCTGAACGTCACGCTGGGCAGCAGCGCACAGTAAAAGTAGGTGCAACTGTAGGGGCGAGCAGTGCTCGCCCGCGGGCCGATGCAAGCATCGGCCCCTACAAACTCACCGCAGGGGAACCGTAGGGGCGGATTCCATATCCGCCCGTGCAGCTTGATGCTGCCGCCATTTCACAGGCATGCAATGGATTCCACATCTTACGAAATTCCCCACGTTTTCTTCATGTAAAAACATTTCCTCCTTCTTTTCCTTCCATCCATTCCCCAAAATGTCCTGCAACGTGTAGCCTGCGTTGTGGGACATTTTTTGTATTTTATACGGTTTGTTCATAAAAACTTTGTTTGACAGCCCATACCACCGTACAGTATAATTTAAAATGTACGCAACGTATAAAAATGTTTCATATCCGGGAAAGAATCTGGACGAATTGTCCACCAACAGGGGAACAGAAGCAAAGGAGGTCTACCCATGAGCGATTACGCAGCCATTGAAAAAGAAGCCGCCATTTTTACGGAGGAATGTGTCACCAACAACCGCATCGACCCGTCCCTCTTTGGGCAATACAACATCAAGCGCGGCCTGCGCGACCAGGATGGCAAGGGTGTGCTGGCAGGCATTACCAACATCTCCCGCATTGATGCCTTTGAAGAACGCGACGGCAAAAAAGTGCCGTGCGATGGCAAACTCTGGTATCGCGGCTACAATGTGTATGACCTGATCCGCGGCCTGCGCGGCAAACGCTATGCCTTTGAGGAAGCCGCGTATCTTTTGCTCATCGGCGACTTGCCCAACGAAGCGCAGCTCGAAGCGTTCAAGGACAGCCTGGTCAAATGCCGCGATCTGCCCACCAACTTTGTGCGCGATGTGATCATGAAAGCCCCCAGCCACGATCTGATGAACTCGCTGACCCGCAGTGTGCTGACCCTTGCCAGCTACGATGACGACATCGGCAAGACCGACTTGCAGACCCAGCTGGAACAGTGCATCAAGCTGATCAGCGTGTTCCCGATGCTGGCCGTCTACGGCTACCACGCCTACCATTATTATGAGTGCGGCGGCAGCATGTACATCCATCGCCCCAAGCCGGAGCTTTCTACCGCCGAAAATCTGCTGCAAATGCTGCGCCCGGACCAGAAATACACCGAGCTTGAAGCCCACGTGCTGGACATTGCCTTGCTGCTGCATATGGAGCATGGCGGCGGTAACAACTCCACCTTTACCACCCGCGTGGTCAGCTCGTCCGGGTCGGACACCTACTCGGTCATTGCGGCGGCGCTTTCCAGCCTGAAAGGCCCCAAGCACGGCGGCGCGAACATCAAGGTCATGCAGATGATGGACGACATCCGCGCCCACGTTGACGACCCTGCCGACGAAGCTGCCATGCACGACTACCTGTCCCGCATCGTTGACCGCCAGGCCTTTGACCAGAAGGGCCTGATCTACGGCATGGGCCACGCGGTCTACTCGCTCAGCGACCCGCGCGCCGTGGTGTTCAAAAACTTTGTGCACCAGCTGGCCGATGCCAAGGGCCGCGGCCGCGACTTTGAATATTACAACACGATCGAACGGCTGGCCCCGCAGGTCATTGCCGAAAAACGCCATATTTATAAAGGTGTGTCGACCAACGTCGACTTCTACTCCGGCTTTGTCTATGATATGCTGGGCATCCCGGTCGAGCTGTACACCCCCATCTTCGCCGTCGCACGCATCGTGGGCTGGTCGGCCCACCGCATGGAAGAGCTTGTCAACGTGGACAAGATCATCCGCCCCGCCTACCAGAGCATCATGATCCCGCGCGACTACGTGCCGCTGGAAAACCGCTGACCCCCTTACCTGCAAAAAGGAGGCCGAATGAACGAAAAACTCAAAGAAAAGACCCGCGAAGCCCTGACCAGCGTACTGCCCATCACGATCATTGTGCTGGTGCTCAGTGTCACGCTGGTGCCGATGGAGGTCGGTACACTGGCCCTGTTTTTGACGGGGGCGGTGCTTCTCATCGTCGGCATGGGCTTCTTCCAGCTCGGGGCCGAAATTTCCATGACTCCCTTAGGCCAGGGCATCGGCGGGGCTATCGTGCGCCAGAACAAGACCTGGCTGGCCATCGTTATCTGCTTTGCGATGGGCGCGATCATCACGATCTCCGAGCCGGACTTGCAGGTGCTGGCCAACCAAGTGGCGGCTATCCCCAACGCCGTGCTTATCTGGACTGTGGCGGCGGGCGTCGGCGTGTTCACCGCCGTGGCGGTGCTGCGCATTTTGTACCGCGTGCCGCTGGCAAAAATGCTGCTGTGGCTGTATCTTTTGCTGTTTGTCGTGTCCCTTTTTGTTCCCAAGGAATTTCTGGCCGTCGCGTTTGATGCAGGCGGTGTGACCACCGGCCCCATGACGGTGCCGTTCATCATGGCACTGGGCGTCGGCTTCTCGGCCGCGCGCAGCGATAAGGACAGCGCCAACGACAGCTTCGGCCTGATTGCGCTGTGCAGCATTGGCCCCATTTTGATGGTCATGCTGCTGGGTATCTTCTACCACCCGACCGAGACGATCTACGACGCCGTGCAGCTGGCCCCGGTCATCACCACGCAGGATGTGGCGCTGGCCTTTTTGCAGGACCTGCCGCATTACACGGCCGAGGTGCTGCAAAGTACGCTGCCCATCGTGGGCGTGTTTGTGCTGTTTCAGGCGCTGACACGCGGTTTTCAGCCGCGCCAGATCGTGCGTATGGTGCTGGGCTTTGTGTATACCATCATCGGGCTGATCCTATTTCTCACCGGTGTCAACATCGGCTTTGCCCCGGTGGGCAACCTGCTGGGCAGCGGTCTCGGCGGCGGCCCGCTGCGCTGGACGCTGCTGCCCATCGGCATCCTGATTGGTTACTACATCGTTAAAGCCGAGCCCGCCGTGCAGGTGCTGAACGAGCAGGTCGAGGAACTGACCGGCGGCAGCATTTCCCGCCATGCGATGAACCGTGCCCTGCAGGCCGGTGTCGCCGCTGCGGTGGCGCTGGCGATGCTGCGCGTGCTGACGGGGGTAAGCATCTACTGGGTGCTCATCCCCGGCTACGTGGCAGCACTGATCATGAGCCGCTTCGTCCCGCCGGTGTTTGTGGGCATTGCGTTCGACTCCGGCGGCGTCGCCAGCGGGCCGATGACCTCGACCTTTCTGCTGCCGCTGGCCATGGGCGCGTGCAGTGCGGTAGGCGGCAACGTCGTTACCGATGCGTTTGGCATCGTGGCGCTGGTTGCACTGGCCCCGCTGATCGCCATCCAGGTCATGGGCCTGCTGTATGCCCGCCGTACTAAGGCGCAGGCCGCCCCCAACACGCTGGACGACACCGTAGTGGAACTGGAGGAATACTGATATGGCTGCAACGCAACAACGCGCGCCCTGCCTGCGGCTGCTGCTCTCGGTCACGCAGGCCGAGGATGAGCACCGCGTGGTGGAAGTGCTGCAAAAAAACGGCATCCCCCTTTGTTTTGAAGCCCGCGCCAAGGGCACGGCCCCGTCCGAACTGCTGGACGCCATCGGCCTAGGCGGCACCACCCGCGTACTGACGGCGGGCCTGTTGCCGCGCGCCAACGTCCCGGTAGTGTTTGAGGCCATCAATAAAGCGCTTTCGTACCACAGGCGCGGGGCGGGCATCGCCCTGACCCTGCCGCTGACCGGCGTGCAGAACAGCATCTTGCAGCTGACCGCTCCCGATGGTCGCTGCAAACCAACTGCCGAAAAGGAGGACCATGCCATGAGTGAACACCCTTACGCCCTGCTGTGGGTATCCGTCAAAGCGGGCCACGGCGATGAAGCCGTTGACGCTGCCCGCAGGGCTGGGGCTCGCGGCGGCACGGTGCTGAAAGGCAGCCGGTGCAGCAGCGAAACCGCCAGCAGCTTTTTGGGTGTTTCTATCCGGGAGGAGCAGGACCTCGTCATGATCGTGCTCCCGGCAGAAGCCAAGCCCGCCGTCATGTCCGCTGTCACCACCGCCTGCGGCCTCAACACCCCCGCGCACGGGGTGGTGGTATCCATGCCGGTGGATGAGGTGATGGGGTTGGAATAAGTAAAGGCAGAGCGCTGTAGGGGCAGCCACCCCTGCAATGCCCTATTTGCCAACAGGTGTAGGGGGCGGCGTCCCCGACGCCCCGTGCAGCATTGCCATAACTACAAAATAAAAAGGATGCAAGGAACATCGCCCTTGCATCCTTTTTATTTTGTTGAATCGTTAAAAATTTACCCGGCAATTGCACCAAACGCCGAGAATCCCAGCAAACTGACGGCCCCCATGATGCAGCCAGCCAGCAGCACGCCGCCCATGCAGGCGCGCACGCTGGATTTGAAATCCATGTCCAGCAAACTGGCAGCCAGCGTGCCGGTCCAGGCACCGGTGCCCGGCAGGGGAATGCCCACAAACAGCAGCAGCGCCCAGGGCAGGCCGCGCCCGGCTTTGGCTTTCAGCTTTTCGCCGCCCTTATGGCCTTTTTCCAGGCAGAAAGTGAAAAACTTGCCGATAACCGGCTTGTCTGCGCCCCATTCCAGCACCTTGCGCGCCAGAAAGAAGATGAACGGCACCGGGATCATGTTGCCGATGATGGAGATGATATACACCTGCCACAGCGGCAGCCCCAGGCCCACGCCGATGGGGATCGCGCCGCGCAGCTCGATCAGCGGCACCATCGAAACGAAAAACACAGTTAAATATTTTGTCAGCATAATAAACCTCATTGTAGTGTTGCTCTATAAAAACGATAACATTTCAATTATACAGGACACCGCCCAATTTGGCAAGTCCTCATTTGGAATCGACCCTCCTGCGGAACCTTTCTGTATTGATGCTATTCCCTTATGCCCCCCTGTAGGAACAAACGGTAAACTTTCATAATTTTGCACAAGGTTAGTTATATAAAACTGGCACCCTGCACGAAAATAAGTTAATTTGCCCTAACTACTTGACTTTTTGGGGTTAGCTATGCTAAACTACCATCGCAAGCGGTTAGAGCGTTCTAACCGCCCACTTTTGCTTGAACTGTTAGCGTGTACTAATAGGGACGCGAAAAAGTACATAAAGGGGTGTTTATGCTATGCCTTTGACAATGGCAAAAGCAGGTGAGACCGTCACGATCCAAAAGATCACCGGCAAGGATGAAGTCCGTCTGCATCTGGCAGAGCTTGGCTTTGTCGTCGGCGAGACCATCACGGTCGTCAGCGAGATCAGCGGCAATCTGATCCTTCAGGTCAAGGATGCCCGCATCGCGCTGGATAAATCCATGGCCATGCGCATCATGGTCGCCTAAAGTTTGGAATCCTTCCCCGCCAACCCCGGGGATCAGATTTACAGTATTGAGGAGGAATCGTATATGAAAACTCTTAAAGACGTCAAGGTCGGCGAGACCGCTACGGTCAAGCGCCTGCACGGTGAAGGCCCCGTCAAGCGCCGCATCATGGATATGGGGCTGACCAAGGGCGTGGAAGTCTATGTCCGCAAGGTCGCTCCCCTGGGCGACCCTATGGAGCTGACCGTCCGCAACTACGAGCTCAGCGTCCGTAAAGCCGACGCCGAGATGGTAGAGGTCGAGTAAAATTGCTGCGTTCCCCGCCTAAAAGCGGGAAAACATAGAAAGGGGTATACGAATGGCAATCAAAATTGCATTGGCCGGCAACCCGAACTGCGGTAAGACCACCCTGTTCAATAACCTGACCGGCTCTAACCAGTACGTCGGCAACTGGCCCGGCGTTACGGTGGAAAAGAAAGAGGGCAAACTCAAGGGCCACGATGACGTCGTGATCCAGGACCTGCCCGGTATCTACTCTCTGTCTCCCTACACGCTGGAGGAAGTTGTCGCCCGTGGCTACCTCGTCAACGAGAAGCCCGATGCCATCCTGAACATCATTGATGGCACCAACATCGAGCGTAACCTCTACCTGACCACCCAGCTGATCGAGTTGGGCATCCCCGTTGTCATGGCAGTCAACATGATCGACCTGGTCCGCAAGAACGGCGACAAGATCGACCTGACCAAGCTCTCCAAGGAGCTGGGCTGCCAGGCTGTTGAGATCTCCGCCCTGAAGGGTGAGGGCTGCCAGAAGGCTGCCGAGGCTGCGATCGCCGCTGCCAAGGCCGCCAAGAGCGTTGAGCTGCCCCACGTCTTTACCGGCAGTGTCGAGCATGCCATCGCCCACATCGAGGAGTCCATCCAGGGCAAGGTCGATGACCGCTTCCTGCGTTGGTACGCCGTTAAGCTGTTCGAGCGCGACGACAAGGTCGAGGCTGAGCTGAACCTCGG
>JABLTO010203226.1_pt1 | contig 12930 bp, 16 predicted proteins | sample 7160091 | NCBI WGS metagenome assembly JABLTO01 (sample SAMN14651225, study PRJNA627086) | human gut metagenome | isolation source: feces | host: Homo sapiens
ATCTTCGATTACTAGTTTTTTATCTTCCAAAGGATAAATTTGCCTTTGATTCCCGCGACACCGGCAGTGCCAGCGACTACCTGCCCCACAATTACCCTGTGAACAGCGTCGCATATACCGGCACACATGACAACGAGACACTGGTATCGTGGTACCAGACCATCACCTCTGCCGAACGCACCATGGTACGGGACTATCTGTATGACTACGCCACCCCAGAAGATCAGCTCTATAAAAGTATGATCGCGCTGGTCTTGCGGAGCGCAGCGGCAACCTGCATCATCCCCATGCAGGATTGGCTGGGACTGGATAATTCCGCTCGCATCAACAAGCCTTCTACATTGGGCAAAAACTGGCGCTGGCGGCTGAAAAAGACCCAGCTGACCAAAAAGCTTCAAAAAGAAATCTGCCAGATGACCACCCGCTATGGTCGGAGAAACTGGGACTAAAAACGAACAAATCCCATGTCTGAGCTGCAATGGCTTGGACATGGGATTTGTTTCTATATGTGATTGTATCTCTCTTTTTTCTCTGCATACCATGGCAAAAAAATAACGGACAACCTTTTGGGTTATCCGTTACTGTTTGGAGGTGCCACCGCACCACCAGTCCAAGCGTGGAAAAAATCAAAAATATCTGTAAAACCATAAGCATAAACTTTGAAGTCATCTGAACACAGCCCATCAAACAACTGCCACAGATTTCAGAGTTATTCTGAAAAATGTGAACTACCATCTTAGTCAAAATAACTTAGTAAGTAACCAAAATTGTGACTAAGATAATTTCAGGACACTTTACAGGCAATCTTGGATTCTTGTATAACAGAAAACTGAAGAAGTAGGATATTGGAGCTTATTTCCACTGTTCTGCATATATGGATACTTCTAATTATGTTCAGTTATTACTAATAGTTTTAATTGCTTCTCTTACCTCATTCTCAGCTTCATGTTTATTATCATTAATAAATCTCTGATAATCTGAGGCTAATCTTAATTCTATTTTTTTTGCTTTAATAATTTCAAAAAAAGAGATTCCTTCTACCATTTTTTGGTAATCTTCATCTGTAAAAGTTAATATATAGAATTCTTTCGTAGGACATCTAGCTTGCTCTATCATTCTAAGAACCTTAGTCAACCCATAGGCATCTTTAAATCCTCCACTATCGCCAGACAATCCCTTTCTAGTAAATAAAATACCAAATGATATATTAGAAATCGACATTAAGCTATAAAATTTTCCAACATATGTAACGCTTAATTTTGAAGAATAATTTTTACATTCTCCCAAAAATAAGTTTTCATTTATTTCTAATATATTTTGTTGTAAACCCAATGTAGAAAGAGTTATTTTTCCTTGTTTTGATAAAACGATTACTTCATCAATTTCATTGGTTGCTGTGCGAATATTCTTATATATTTCAAAAAAATGGGAATTCTCGATTATAAACTCTACAATCCGCTCTAATTTGTCACCTTGTTCTCTTGTTGTTAAACTCTCATTATTCAAATCGTCAACAAGCTTTCGGAAATTTTCACGTTGTGTATCAGACCATGTTGTAAGTACATCAATCCACTTTTGTTTATCCTCTACTATTTTATAAAGATATTCTTTTACATCAAATTCCTCGTTATGGCATTTATCATTCATAGACTAATCACTCTGTATAAGACTATAAGATCACTCATCACATCAAGATGATGCCCGCAAAAATCACAATGATATTCCGGATTAAACTCTGAAATAGAATCCAAAAAAATTCCTTTTGTTCGACTACAATTGCGACAATAGACCTCATATACAACAGAAAGATACCCTTGATCCTTCAACCTTTCCAATATTTGATACGCTGTTCTAATGTCTATAGCCATACTTGATTTCAACTGTCCAGGGTAAATCAAATCGCCAATCTTTAAATAATAAAAATATTGGTCACATTTCTTCTTCTGATACGGAGTCAGCTGATACTGCAGTTCTAAGTTCTTTATAGCATTGCATAAGGTAATCTTTGACACTGCCCATCGTCTCCTCTCCAATCAATTCACCAGATAACATAAACATACTATATTCCGTGTTCTTATAGTTATGTGTAATTCCAAATTTAATATTCGATCCTGCCATTCGGATTTTAACTTTCGGCATATCTGATTTTACTTCAATCTCTCGCAAAAAATCTTGCAACTTATCACGAATCGCCTTTGTATCCTCGTTTTTATTAAATAGATTTTCCTGCTGTGCAATAAAACGCTCCAACTCTCCTAAGATAGGAATTGTGATTTCCTCTTCATCGTACGCTTCCAAATACGCAGTTGAACCATTTCGATTCATCTGCTGTGCAATAATAGTAATATCGTCCTTTTCCGATTTAATGTAGTCCACAACCGCCTTAAAATCTATATTTTCAACAACAACTCCCAATTCTTCTCGGAAATATCGTAATATCTCAGCAATTTTATCTTTATAGTAATTATAAGAATTTTTGTAAGCAATGCCAACACGATCAAAGCGAATTTCCAATAAGTCTTCATTCTTATCAATAATAGCAATGATTACATACTTTATCATGCTAGAGGATTCATCGTTCAGGCAATACGAGAACTTAATATAAATTTGATCTCCAACAGAGTAAATAGTAGGTTTATCAAACTCATCTACCAGTTCAGTTTTTCTCTTATCAAATACATTAACTCGTTGATTCTGCACAAGTTCCCTAATTTTTTCTACCGGAACATTATCTATCTTAAAATAACAAAAATGTCGGTAAACTTTTTTATATTCAAACTCTTCAATTTCAGACAATATTTCCGAACTTTGCAGCATATGACTAAATTTATCTTCATCTGTTGCATCATCAGTTACATCTATACTATTGTTTAAATTAAGAGAGATCTGATCCTTTCCTCTCTTTTTATCATTAATAACTAGTCCATCATTAACAGCTTTTTTAAGAAGCTCCTTCTTAATATATGAGGGATAAATAATCAAAGCTGTATTACGAGCAATTCCACTATCCAAAGCTATTCCCCTTATCTAATTATTTTTATTTGTATTGTATCACATATAATATAAATAAGCAATTAGTCTAAGAATTATCTTTATAAACTCACTGTAGGTGTTACAATGATGTGAGACAAGAAGAAAAAAGGATAGCGAATAAGAGCGGCCTGTGATAAGGTTGAGTTGCTGAGACAAAACCGAAAGGCAGGCGCATCCTACTCGCTATGAATAAGATAACACAAACAGCCCGATATAGGCAATCCCTAATTCAATTCGCTCAAAAACACGGCGTTACGAAGGCAGCAGTCCGTTACTACACCAACCGTCAGTATATCTATCGCTGGATGAAGCGCTATGACGGCACACTGCACTCGCTGGAGAACCGTTCTCACTGCCCTCACAGCCATCCAAATCAGCACACGCCAGAAGAGATCAAGCTCATCTTGAATATGCGCCGCAGAAACCCCAATGCCGGCATCGTCGTATTCTGGGTGAAGCTCCGAGCAAGGGGATACACACGTTCTATCTCCGGTTTGTATCGCTTTCTGCGGAAAAGAAATGCTATGGCGAAGAAACTGCCCAATCCAAAGAAATATACACCAAAACCGTATGAACAGATGCAATATCCCGGTCAGCGGGTTCAAATTGATGTCAAATTTATCCCTAAGGTCTGTATCGTTGAGCAAGCAGAGCCAACACAGTGGTATCAGTATACTTTTATCGATGAGTATAGACGTTTTCGTTACCTGGAGGCTTTCTCGGAGCACAGCACCTATTCCTCTGCGCTATTTATTCAGCATTGCGTAAAGCGTTTCCCGTATGCTATTGAGTGCGTCCAGACTGACAATGGCACTGAATTCACCAATCGTCTTGTTGGAGGAAAAGATCCTAAGCCAACTCTCTTTGAGCAGACTCTAGCGCAGCTTGGGATTCGACACAAGTTGATCAAACCATACACTCCGCGGCACAATGGGAAAGTCGAACGCAGCCACAGGAAAGACAATGAAGAATTCTATGCTTCTCACCGCTTCTTTTCCTTTGATGACTTTAAGAAACAACTGTCTGTCAGAGAACGTTCCTATAATCATTTTCCTATCAGACCACTCAGCTGGAACTCTCCTGCCCATGTCCTAAAAACTTTCCCTGATCTGTAACACATCATTGACAAACCTACATCTAAGAATTATCTTTATAAACTCACATATTCTATCAGCATATTAACTTATACTCCCTAGCAAGTTTCTCGTTCAATACCATCACTTGAATATCCCAAATTTTCCGAAATTGAAGCAACCGTTCATTTAATTCCGCTTGAGGTTTTGCCAACCATGCAATATCTTTTGCATCCTTTACGACCAAAACAAATTTTAGCTGCATATCTTTTATATTATTTGCTGACCTCATCATAGAGCCGATCTCCGTTGTATCTTCAAATCTGTCCAAAATTGCAGCCAGATAAATTTGCAAGGATGAAATAAATTTTTCCGTTATAGAGGAATAATATTCTTCAAACTTTTGCTTTTTCACCTCTGTTTCATTCTTATTTTGGGCATTAGGACAGCTCTTTTTTGCTTCCAAAAAGATAAGTTTATTCTGACGATATTTCAAAACAAACTCGACTGTTTTAATTCCAGTGCCAAGTTTTTTATAAATTTGAGATTCTTCGATATGAAAAAGATTTTTCTCATCAAATTTTCCAAACTTCATTTCAGACTCTGTTATAATCTTCACTCCAACATCACTCCGATTTCATCTCTGTAAAGTTGGCGGAAGGTATCCATAATCGTGTTATGTTCCAACAGTTCAAATTCCGCTGCCGTTTCACACTTTACTTTATCATCTTCATCTTTATACAAAGAAATATACTGAACTTTACTATCCTTACTTCGTTTCACCTCAATATACTTAGATAAAAAATAATCATGGGTAGAAACTAAGATTTGTACACCTTCACTTTCCAACATAATCAGCAATTCTGCCAATACAGGAATATATTTCGGGTTGATGTTCGCTTCCGGTTCATCCCAAAACAGCACAGAACCTTTTTCCAATGTTCCGTTTTTTATCAGTTGCCATAGTAAAGCAATCTTACGCAGTCCTTCCGCAACTAAATTAAACTCCAATCTTGCTTGTGTCCCTGGCTTTAAATAAAATCGGTCGTCATGCAGTGTTACTTTGCCATCACTGATCTTCTGCAATACAGTTAAATATTTCTTCCTTGCCGCTGAATCTACACCTCTGGAAATGTCAATCTTTGCCGCTGCAATAATATCCAAATAGGTATCATCAAATTCTACATTCCCCATCTTTACTGCTGCATCCAGATTCCATGCATTCGATAAAATTTCTTTTGCCGGAATGAAAACGCTGGTCAGGTCTGACATCTGTTTTTCCCACTTTTCCTCAGTCTTTACTTCTGCATCCCATTTCTTTGTTCGGTTTGTAAACGACATTCCAATTTTAGCTGTGTCTGATTCTACTAAAACCTTTGCTGTATTATTGCCGTTCTTATTTCTATTGACCAAACGGCCAATACCAGATTGATCTGGTCGAAAAAGCATGGTAGTTTTCTGTGAAAACGACACATCATGTTTAGATGCTTGGCACGCCGCATAAGCTAACTTCATAATGTGCGTTTTGCCCATGCCGTTTTCTCCAACCAACACATTTAGTCCTTCTCCAAACGGTATTTCAATGCCTTCAAATACCGTAAAATTTTCCGCTTTAATTCTTGTTAATGGCATTTTATCACCTCATTTCTGTTCTCTTTGCATCCCGTAATACAGTTCATTCGTTTTAAACGTAGTATATCCTTCGTAATAATAGCTGTGGTCAATACCCTTCATAAAAACTTCTCGACTGGTTATATCATCCGTCAGAGCTGCTTTTAACAAGACTTTTATCTCAACATCTTTAATCGGACTGCGTTCCATTGCAAGCAAGTAATCTTCTTTGTCAACTCTGCTCCAATCTACTACTTTTCCGATGCCCTGCTTCAACATAAGGTCAAGCCAAATACGTGTACTGCGGCCATTACCTTCTCGAAACGGATGGGCTATATTCATCTCTACATACTTTTCTATAATTTCATCATACGTAGACTGCGGCATCTTATCGATATTGGCAAGCGCTACTTCAAGGTACATAAGCGGAGCAAACCGGAAATTACCCTTCGCCAAATTTACAGTACGTATTTTCCCAGCGAAATCATAAATGTCTTCAAAAAGATACTTGTGTATTTCCTGTAGTGCTGCAAATGTTCCTACTGGCAGTGTATCAAGTGTTCCACTTTCAAAAAGCCACATAGCTTTCTTCTTACTTATTCTTTCTTCCTCGCGCGCAAGTTCTGCGGAATCATCAATGCCCAGTTTATTTTCGAGTGCCATTTTCTACCTCCTGCCTATCTTTCTCAATCAAAGAATTAACATATTCAGTCATTGTTAATCCATTCATCCGTGAATATGCCCGTAAAAATTCATAATTTTCTAGGGTAAACGCCATGTTAATTCTTGGTAATCTCTTACCTTTCCTTCCCTGTGTACGCGGCATCTTCGATGAATTTGTAACTTCGTGTACTTCTTGTACCTCATGTACTTCATGTGCATTGCGGACTGGTTTAGAAAATAAACCAGCCGCCGGTGTCATTGTTATATTTCTCGCCATCTTCATTCACCTCTGTCACAAAAAATTTCTCGAACTAATTGAAAATAGTCCAATGCCGTTGTACACTTTGGCGCGTGCTGCAACAATGGTACTCTGCGCGTCTGTGCCTGCTGTGCAGCTGTGCATTCACGGATTACCGTTTGAAATACCTGTGTATTCAACATTTCTGCAATCTCCGGCAAAGCTGCTGATACCTCACGACTTAATATTGTCCTTGCATGGTATCGTGTCCGCAATAGTCCTGCAATCTTCAAATCAGGATTTGTATACTCCATAACAGCTTGAATTGTCTCATTTAATTGTGACAGTCCTTGTAAGCTGTACCGGTCAGCAGTAATAGGAACAATAACCGAATCCGCGTATGTCAGCGCATTGATAAGAAGAATTCCCAATGACGGTGCCGTATCAATAATTATAAAATCATATTCCTCTTGAATCGGAGCCATTGCTTTCTTTAATGTAAACTCCTTACCAGTCTTAGTCAGTTGCATATCAGCTTGGCTAAGCAGCGGATCACCTGCAATAATATCTCCTACCTCTGTATGCTGAATCACATCATGTACTGGTTCTTTGCTAAACAGCAAATCATAAAGTGTCGCTGTATCAGCAATAGCAGCCTGATATGTATCACTGGTATTGCACTGTGGATCAGCATCAATCATAAGGACTCTTTTTCCTTCATACATCAAAACACCAGCAAGCGCATTTGCTGTCGTAGTCTTTCCTACGCCGCCTTTCTGATTTGCGATAACAATCTTTTTCATGAGATTACCTCCAACTTCTTGTACCTCGTGTACTTCTTGTACATCATGTACTTCATGTGCATGATAGAGAAAGCGCACCGGTTAAATTTATTTTCTCAGGGGGGGACTGTAAGTCCGCCCTGCGGCTTACGTCCCTTGTTGTCATCGCAGTAGCGCGTTAGCTGTTTGTCAAGGGCGGCGGATGTATCCGCCGTTCATTTTACCCTTGACAGACAGATACAGCGCTGCTATCTTACTAGTTCGATCCAATTAAAAATCTGTGCTGTAAATCCACTTCATGTACTTTTTGTACTTCATGTGCATATAAATAAGTCCCATTTTATGGGGCTTATTTTTTATTCTTATTTTTCAGACGATATTTCGCCCATCGGAAGGAAATAACTCTTCCGTTTGATTCTCGCTCTCTTCAATTTCGTTCGCCAACTGTAGCGTATCTTTTTTACGATCGGCAACTGCTGGCATTGTAGAATGTGTTTCCAGATAAACTTGTTCCGTAAAAGCTGCAATCCTTCTCCATCCCTCTTCATCCAAATTAGACATCACAGAAAGAAATGCATACCTGATATTATCTGGTCTACCAGAAAGTACCTCATCAACCCATGTGCGAAGTCTCTCATCTGTGGTTACTTGGCATTTCATTTCACCTTCGCCAGTACGTAGCCATACTTCACTAATTCTATATTCGCTACAAATAGCTTTAATATTTCTCTCTGTAACAGAAGATTGTTTGCTTTCAATTGAAGACAACGCACTCTGTTTAATTCCAATTCTTTTTGCAAAATCAGTCTGATTTAATTTCATAGATTTTCTGATGATCTTTACTCTATCATTCATATCCAAAGAAAACGCCCTCCTTTTCTTAAATAATATCAGTAATCAATAATTATGTCAATAAAATTCCAGAATACTATTGACATTTCAATTGATAAACGGTAATATAATACCGTAATTATATTGATAGCCAATAATGCAGGAGGTGAGTATATGTTTATCAATCCAAATGTTAATTTGCCAGAACAAACTGTTCAGGAGCAATTAGAAGAACTTCTTCCATCTATGACAGAACAAGAACTTTTACGTGTTCTTGCTTATGCGCAAGGTACAGGAGCTACACGTATTGCTCTTTCCGAATCAAACAACAGTAATTCTTCTCATAGTTAACAACAATATACATGTATAGAAGGCGGTGAAACAAATGGCAAAGAATAGCACACCTATTTATTGGTTGCCGGAATTGTTTCCAGAAGCAGAACAACTTTCCAATGAATTTCTTGCTGATATTTTTGCGCCAATCATTCAAGCAAGACTTTCATCGCAAGACGATTCCAAGGAGATGATTTAGACGGACTATCAAGACAAGCTAATCCACATTACATACCAAGCAGCAATTACATCTGTCCGAGAAATAATGCGGCTCATGCCACAGATATTCTTAACTGTACAACGACTACAAGGAAAAGAAGGAAAGATCGTCCATGGTAGACAGAGCTTGCATGACCTAAGCGCACAAAACCGAGAACTATCTTCTATCCAAGTTGCCGATGAGGATATTAAAGCGTTAAAAAATGAGTTCAAATCTTATGCCGTTGATTTCAGTGTCTTCCATGATAAAGCCGATCAATCAACACATATCTTCTTCAAAGCACAAGATGTAGAGCGAGTGTACGCAGCTCTTACACATGTTGTGAAAAGCATGAACAAGGAGCAAGATCGTCCACATGCTAAAAAGCTCGATGAAACAATTCAGCAGGCGAAGCAACGTGCAGAAGCGTATAACAAGGCTCATAATCAAGATCAAGCGCAGAATCAGCAACGGCAGAAATCACGAGGCGAACGAGCACAATGAAAAAGAAAAACACAACATCGTTCATTATCTTCTCGGCCATCTGTTCTGTATTAGCTGCTTATGTAGCGAATCGTGTTGCTGCTATTGCTCTCTCCCTCCCCGGTGATGTCATTCTAAACATCAATACGGCACTTCAAAATGTCTTCACTGATATACAAGAAAATCCCTTCTATATTAGTAAAGATCAAAACGCATTGATTGTTGCAGGCGTTGCCTGTTTCGCCGTCTGGCTTGCAGTGCTGTATCACCTGTCCGGCGAAGGAAACTATATGCCCGGCATTGAACACGGTTCTGCTGCGTGGGGAACTGCTAAAGATAGCAAGTATTTCAAGGATAAAACATTTTCAGAAAATATCATCCTAACGCAAACAGAATACATCAGCATCCATCCGAAATTTGTCAAAATCGGCTTAGATACGTATGATCCGAATCATAATGTTTTGATTGTAGGCAGTCCGGGCACTGGTAAAACACGCCGGTATCTGATACCAAATGTAATGCAGATGCATAGTTCCTATGTCATTACCGACCCCAAAGGAACGCTGCTGTATCAAGTCGGTTCCATGCTTAGAAATAATGGTTATACCATTCGCGTTGTCAATCTTGTCGATACAAAAAAGTCGAACCATTACAATCCGTTCTGTTATCTGAAAGATGACATGGACATCTTGCGACTGGTAGATAATCTGATGGAAAACACAGAACCACCCAATGCATCAAAAGGCGATTCCTTCTGGATTGACCAAGCACGTGGATTATATTGCGCATTGTTCGCTTATCTTCTCTACGAGACCAGTCCAGAAGATCGAACCATGAAAAATGTATTGAAACTTCTGTTACTTGCCGATGTCCATGAAGGTGATGACGATTATAAAACACCGCTTGATGTGCTGTTCGAAGACGTAGAAAAGGAAAAACCGGATTGTTTCGCTGTCATCCAGTACAAAAAGTTCAAGCAATCCAAAGGCAGAACTGCTGCTTCTATCCTCTCAACAGCGAACAGCAGATTGGATAAGTTCTATGTAGATTCCGTTGCGGAATTAACATCAACCGATGATCTGCATTTCGATCATTTGGGCGATGACCCCAAGCATCCGGTAGCTCTATTCGTCATTCTTTCTGATACAAACAGTTCGCTGAATTTTTTGGCTGCCATGATGTTCCAACAATTGTTTGATACATTAATTTGGCGTGCAGATAACGTGTACGATGGCTCACTGCCCTGCCCAGTTCGTTTTATACTGGACGAATTCAAAAATATTGGTAAAATTCCAGATTTTGATAAGAAATACGCTACTATTCGTTCTCGAAACATCTCCGCTGATGTTATTCTACAGAGCTTATCCCAGCTCAAAGAAATGTACAAGGAATCATGGGAAAGCATTATCGGCTGCTGTGATTCATTGCTGTATCTAGGTAGTATTGAAACTTTTACAAACGAATATGTATCAAAAATGATCGGCAAAACAACAGTTGATAACAAAAATGCCAGTGTCAGCAAAGGTTCCCACGGTTCCTATTCTATCGCAGATCAAATCATTGGTCGTGAACTTATCACCCCAGATGAGCTTGCCCGTCTGCATAGTGAAGAATGTGTATTGATATTGGCTCATAAGAAACCATTCCGTTCTTTGAAGTACGATCCAGCCAAGCATCCAAACTATTCACAAACTTCTCTTGCAGACAAGAAAAATACATTTCATCTGAATCAACATATCTTAAATGAATCAAAAGCAATTGATCCTGCTGAAATCCCAGAACCACCAGATGACAATCTGTTGCAGGCTGATGTATTGGATCTGTCAGCCGAAGAAGCAAATGAATTCAATTCGTTATTTGAAGAATAACATTGAAGATAAAAAAATCTATTACATAAGGAGAAATCACAATGGATACTCTTAACACTGTACTGAACACCTTAACCACTTTCGTAAAAATCGCTGGCGGTCTGGCCTGCGTGTGGGGTGCGGTCACATTAGGTACAAACTTAAATGACCATAATGGCCCGGGCATCCAGCAGGGTATTTGGCGTATGGTAGGCGGCGGCGTAATTGTCGCTGCGGCAGCTTTGTTTGGAAATCTTGCCGGATAATCTGCTATGACAGACGCTATCATGTCGCTGCTGAAAAGCATCAATGATTCTATTGTCGGCCTGTCAGCGAGTAGTGCGCTGACAGGCGGCATGAATAGCTTTTCCAGCAAGCTATATCAATATATTCTGACAATTCAATCAAATGTCGCGCTGCCAATTGCCTATGTAATCTTATCGTTGTTCTGTGTTCTGGCTTTGTATGAAGTCAGTATCAGAACAGAGCACATCGGCAGCAACACAATGGGCGTTGAACTTGTCGTATCTCTGCTGATTAAATTGTCCATCTGCATTTGGGCAATTGATAACTGCCCGACAATCTTAAATGCAATCTACGATGTAACTGTATATTTTACCAATCAGGTGCAGCAGTATCTTTCTATGTCAAGTATGACTGGTTTTGACTTAGATGCCCTTGAAGAAGCTATAGACAGTCTGTCCTTCTGGTCGAAATTTTTGGCATTGATTGTCATGTTCATCACCAATCTAATCGTACAAATTGCAGTTAAAATGGCACAAATCATTGTCATTGCACGTTTCGTGGAGTTGTATCTGTATTTCTGTGTCGCACCAATCCCTATTGCAACATTGCCATCCGGTGAAATGTCCCAGATCGGAAAAAACTTTCTCAAATCTTTTGCAGCTGTTTGCTTGCAGGGTACTTTAATCTATCTGGTACTATCATTCTTTCCATTTATCGCAGACTTTTTCCTCGAAGGATCGGATAATTTCTTAGTTATCGCAGGTAATATGATCGGTTACGCAATTTTGTTGATCGTTGCTGTCTGGTCTACACAGAAGTGGGCAAAGTCCATTTGTAACGCGATGTAAGGAGAAAACTATGCTTCAAATCGAAGTGAATAATGAAATACGAAGTTATCAAGAAAAATTATTCTTCGGAATGTCAATCCGCCAGCTTGGCTTTACAGCTCTGGCACTAGCAGTCGGTGTCGGTTCATTCTTCGTGATGAAAAATATCTTAAACATTCCAATTCCCGTCATTTCTTATATTGTAGTCGCCATGTGTGCACCATTTATGGCGCTTGGATTTATTCAGATTCATGGCTATCCATTTGAAAAGTACGTCATGCTGCGCTTACGTCATTATAAGCGCAGCAAAAAGCCAAGAATTTATGAAATATCTCTGAAAATAGATAGTATGTATCCAGATGATACCAATGACATTCCGTATACGAAATGCCCAACGAATAACAGGAGGCGTAAAAATGCCGCTCTTCAAGAAATCAAATCCAGAGCAGACATCTCAGAATAAAAAAAGCACGAAAAAACAAGAAGAACGTCAGTTTTTAACTGCTCAGGATTCTATTTTTTATCAGTCCATGATGCAAGATGGTATGTGTATTCTCGGTGATGATATGTATTCCCGTACTTATCGTTTTGATGATGTAAACTATCGTCTGAATCGTAGAGACGATCAGGAACAGACATTTATTAAATTCTGTGAGATGTATAACTACTTAGATCCAGAAACATTCTTTCAAATCTTGCTCGTCAATCGAACCGGCGGCTCTCCGATGTCCTCCTGCGTGTACGTGCTGCGGGTACAGCCGCAC
>JABLTO010097681.1_pt1 | contig 12921 bp, 10 predicted proteins | sample 7160091 | NCBI WGS metagenome assembly JABLTO01 (sample SAMN14651225, study PRJNA627086) | human gut metagenome | isolation source: feces | host: Homo sapiens
ATTCTGGCTAACGTGAATGAAACGCAGCGTAGCAGCGCTACGCTAAGTGGAATGAGCGGACGCCAGAAGGGAAAAGGCGCAAGCAGATGGCGCAGTTGAATCTGGAAATCGTATCACGCCCGCAGAGAATCTCACTGCCCCGCCGCCGGCGTCGGCAGCGGCTCCGGCGTGCGGTCATCCGCCGCGACCTCCGGCGTGGGCGTCGCTGACAGTTCCTCCGCATACAGCAGATTCAGCGTCTTGACATCCGCCGTCCCCGTTGCAGACAAACTGTTCGCCTTCTGGAACGCCTTCACCGCGTTCTGCGTGCCTGCCAGGAATGTGCCGGAGCACTTGCCCGAATAGTAGCCAAGATCCGTCAGCTTCCGCTGCATCCAGTACACATCCTCGCCGGAGCTGTTCACTTTCAGTGTCCGGAAGGGCTGCGGCGGCATCGTCCCGGCGCGATAATCCGGCTCGGCGGTCGGCTGCGGCGTGACGTAGGGCAGCATGTTCTTCGTGTTCAGCGAGGGCAGCTTCAGCGCGGCGCGGAGTTCCGGGTCAGCGGGCATATCGGCGCGAATCGTAACGACCGTCCCTGCCCCGCAGTTGTTGTAAATCCACTTCGCATCCGCAACGGTCAGGCGAATGCACCCGTGCGACGCGCGCTTGCCGAGGTTCTTGTAGGACTTGACCGATAAATCCATGGTGTTGACCGTGTTGTAAATGACGGAATGAAACGCAATGGACGAGTTGATGCGCGTCCAGTACTGCGCGTGGCTGCCCCACTCCGGGAAGTAGCACCAGCGCGCCGTGCGCCCGTTGAGTGTGAATGTGCCGATATCCGACGGATTCTTGCGCGTGCCGGTGGAGCAGAGCATCTGCCGCACAACAACGGTGTAATCGCCGTTTTCGTCGCGCCCGTAGACGGTCGTCACCTGATTGTTGACGTCCACCGTGATGGCAAACGGCACAGGCGTCGGTTCGGGCGTAGGCTTCGGATCATCGGTCGCGGCACGCACATCCGGGTCGTTGAACAGCGCGTTCCATGTGTTTTCGCCCACGATGCCATCCACGCTCAGCGCGTTCTGCTGCTGGAATGCCTTCACCGCGTTGCGCGTGTGTCCCAGAAAATTGCCGCTGATGTTGCCGGAATAGTACCCCAGTTCCGTCAGGCGGGTCTGCACGAGCTTGACTTCTTCGCCCTTGGACTTGTTGTATTGCAATTTCTTAACGAACGCCACCGTCGGCGCGGGCGTCGGGGTGGTGGTTTCATCCGAGAGGTGCATTCCGGGCGTGGGCGAAGGGGTGGGCGTCGCCGCGGCAGACGAATCCCGGCTGATGGCATCACCGCTGAACAGGCGCTCCAGCGTCTGCACATCCGCTTCGCCCGTAATCGGCAGGGCGTTCGCCGTCTGGAACAGGCGGATGGCTTCCTGTGTCGCGGGCAGATAGCGCCCGGAAATCTTGCCCGTGTAGTAGCCCAGCGCCATCAGGCGAATCTGCGCCTGCCGCACGTCCTCGCCCACGCATCCCAGCCGCAGCGGGCGATAATCCGCCGCATAGATGGCTTCCTGCGTCGCTTTGTCCGCCATGCCCGTCACCGCAAGGGCGAAATCACGCTGGAAGTCCTCCACCGCGGTTTTGGTCGCCTCGCCATAGCGCCCGGTTACGTCGCCGCTGTAATAGCACAAATCCGTCAGCGCAGTTTGCAGGGCGGACACGTCGTCGCCCTCATCATTCAGGGTCAAATCGCGCGTGATGTTCGCCGCGCCCTCCGTCCACTCCACGCTGTCATCCGGCACGGCCTCCCCCGCGTCCTCCGCCGACGCGAAGGGCAGTATCATCATCACCGCCAGCAGGAGCGCCGCCAGCGTTCGTTTCCACAAAGGCATCAAAAGCACCTCGTTCATGCTGATATTCAGGGATACGATTCTATTGTACTGGTTTTTCGCGCAGTTTGCAAGCGGATTTTTCCCCCACGCGAAAGGCTGCCAAGCGTCCTGCGCCTGACAGCCCTGCGGTTATTGCCATTAGGAAGTTATTTTTTCAGCGACACCTTGTGTGTCTCCTGATTTTCGTCGTCCGCTTCCGGCTTGGGTGCCTCTGCCGGAACATTCTGCGCTTGCAGCTTCTCCAGCTTTTCGGCGATGGCCTGCATATTCGCGGCGATGCTGCGGATGTTCTCGTCGCGCGTTTCCTCCACCCACGGCGAACCATCCGCCGGACGAAGCGAATCAACGCCGATTCGGATGAAGTCAATCAGCGCCCAAATGCCAAAGCCGCCCGCGGTGAGCAGTTTGTAGCCAAGGTAGAAGCGGTCAACGCCGAAGAGCCCCGTGAATCAAGCTCAGCAGCCGAAGCACCACCCCAGCACGATAAATGCCCAATTCAGCCCTTTTCTTTGAATTTCCACGTCATTTCCTTCCCTTGTGATTCCTTACTTTCATTCTACCCTGCCCTCAAAAAAAGTCAAGCATTTTCTTTCTGAATAATATAATTTTGGCATTCCTAACAAAAGCATCCCAAATTGTTGTGGAACCTCACAAGAGGATTCCGCTGCTTGCGCCATCCGGGCAGCAAAAAAGACTGCCCGCACTCGGCAGGCAGCCTCGCTTCTGATAAGCCCCTCATCAATATCGGTAGTTATACTGATAGCTGCTGAACCCATCCATAATCGACACGCCCATCACCATTCCAGCAATCGACAGGATAACCACCACGATGACCGCCACCAGCACGCCGCACCAGTAACCGCGCGCAAAGTTGCGGCGATTCAGGTTGTCGTCATTCAACGCAAAGACGATGGCGAGAATCCAGCCAATGACCGGAAGCGTGAACAGGATGCCATAGCCCACATACGCCCAAGGCGACAGCAGTCGATACTGATTGTTTTCGTTCTCACTCATGCAAAAAGCCTCCTTTTTCATCAGGCGGATTTGTCCGCCGTGATACCCCTTTCAGTTTTCCCTTACTCCTGATAGTCCTGCAGCGACACCGACACCATCCGGCTCACGCCCTGCTCCTCCATCGCCACCCCGAACAGGCTGTTGCAGCGCTCCATCGTCCCCTTGCGGTGCGTCACGACGATAAACTGCGTACCCTTCGAGTATTCCTTCAAATAATCCGCGTAATACCCGATATTCGCATCATCCAGCGCGGCTTCAATCTCGTCCAGAATGCAGAACGGCGTGGGCTTCAATTTCAGCATTGCGAACAGAATCGCAATCGCCGTCAGCGCGCGTTCCCCGCCGGAGAGCAGCGATAAGAGCTGCAATTTCTTTCCCGGCGGCTGGGCGTTGACCTCAATGCCGCAGTTCAGCGGGTCGTCCGGATCCATCAGCTTCAGTTCCGCGTGACCGCCGCCGAACAGGCGCGTGAACGTCTCGGCGAAATACCCCTGCATCTTCGAGAAGTTCTCGACGAATGTAGAACGCATCTGAATCAGCAGCCGCTCGATGAGTTCGCGCAAGTCCATTTCCGCGCGCTTCAAGTCCTGCTGCTGGGTGGTCAGGTCGTCCACACGCGCCTTGGTTTCGGCGTATTCCTCCACCGCCCCAACGTTGACTGTCCCCAGCGCGCGAATCTGCCCTTGCAGCTCGGCGGCGCGGCGGTCGCTTTCCTTCTCGTCGAAGGGCGTGCGACGGAATTCCTCTGCCCCGGCGTAGGTCAGCTTGTAGGTGTCCCAAATGCGGTTTTGCAGATTCTTCTGGTCGCCCTCGATGCGCGCCTTCGCCAGCTCGGTCTTGTGCAGCTTCTCGCTGTCGCGGTTGTAGGCTTCGTGCAGGTTCTCCATGTCGCTGAGGATGTCGCGCAGGTCACTTTGCGCCTGTGAACGTCGCTGCTCGATGGCCTGCGCGGCGCTCTCCTGCCGCAGCTGTTCCTTCTGGCGGCGGGCGGATTCAGCTTCCTCGCGCTTCATGTCGTTCTCGTCAATGGCGTCCAGTTCGTCCATCTCGTGCAGCAGCTGTTCGCGGCGCTCCTGTTCGCGGAGGATTTGCGCCTGATCCTGCTGCGCGTGGGCTTCGTCGCGCTCCAAGTCGCTTAAGCCGTGGCGCAGGTCGGACAATTGCAGCGTGCGCACCATCAGGCGGTCGTTTTCCGCGCTGGCTTCCGCGCGCGCCTTGACCAGCGCATTCTGCATTTCAATGGTCTTTTGCTCCATCGCGCTCTGGTCGCCCTGCGCGCCCGTGCGCTGATGTTCAATGGTCTCCAGCTGCTGGCGAATGTCCTCCAGCGACTGATGCAGCTGCACGCGCGCCTGCTCAGTCTCCTGCATCCGCTGCAAATGGGTGTTCAGGTCGGCGGATACGCTTTCGCGGCGCGCCTGTTCGCGGGCGACGGCAATCTCCTGCTGATGCAGCGCGTTCACCGCGTCGCTGACCTTCTGCCGCTTCTCCTGCACCGTCTGCTGACGCTGCGTCAGTTCCTGACGGCACTTGTCCAGTTCCGCGCGCCCGGTTTGCAGCTTCGCGGTCAATTCCTTCAGTTCACGCTCGCGGCTGAGCAGGTTGGACACCTTCGACTGCGCCGAACCGCCCGTCATCGAGCCGCCGGAGTGCATCACGTCGCCCTCCAGCGTCACCAGCCGGAAAGCATGATTGCCCGCGCGCATAATCGGAATGCCGTGGTCGAGGTTGTCGGCAATCACCGTGCGCCCCAGCAGATTTTCCACAATGCCGCGATATTCCGGCGCGCACTGCACCAGTTCGCTCGCCACGCCGAGGCAGCCCGGCAGCTTCAACGCATTGCGCTCATTGCCATAGAGCGTTTTGCCGCGGATGGCGCTCATCGGCAGGAACGTCGCGCGCCCCAGCCGATTTTGGCGCAGGTAGTTAATCAGCTCCTTCGCCGTCTCTTCGGTGTCGGTGACGATGTTCTGCTGCGCCGCGCCAAGCGCCATATCAATCGCCGTTTCGTATGCCTGCGGAACGGTCATCAGCTGCGCCAGTACGCCCTTGACGCCCGTCAAGCCGCGCTGCTTGGCATACGTCATCGCGCGGCGAACCGCCATGTTGTAGCCTTCCATGTCGCGCGTCATTTCGGTCAGGACGTTATGACGGCTCGCCGCCGCCTGCATATCGGCGGATTGCTTTTCGACATCCGTGCGCAAATTGGCATACGCGGCATCCGCCTCATCCGACGCTTGCCGCGCCTGCGCCAGCTTCTCCTGACACTGCTGCTGATGCTGATTTTCTGTTTCCAGCTGCTTTTCGACGGCAGTCAAGGCTTCCCGCAGGGCAGCTTCCTGCTCCTGCAGTGCCCCTCCGGATTCTTCAATCTCCGTCAAACGCGTTTCCATCTGCGCCTGCATGGTGTTCAGGCGCGTCTTGTCGTTGCGCACATCGGACAGGCGGTTCATTTGGTCAATGACAGCGGCTTTCTGCGCTTCCAGCGCTGCATCCGCTTCCTTTTCCTTCGTCTGCGCCTTTTCGGCGGCTTCCTGCGTTGCCCGGAGGATTTGCTCCGCGTCGGCAATCAGGCTGTGCTGCTTCTCCACGTCCGCCTGAATCCGCGCATGATCCTTCTCGATTTCCGCCAGCCGCTCCTGGGCTTCCTCCTGCTCGCGGACGATGCGCTGGCGGTTCTCGCTGCGCGTCTCGCGGCGGCTTTGCAGGGCGGAGAGTTTCTTCTGCGATTCGTGCACATGCTCGGCGCATTCCATCAGTTCGGTGCGCGCCTTCGTGATGGCTTCTTCCAGCTGATCGATGCGGTTCTGCGTCTCGTCGCGGCGGGTGGTCTTGTCGTTCAGGTTGCTTTCCGTGTCCGCCAAAATCGTCTGGACGGTCAGCAGTTCGCTTTCCAGTTCGGACAAGCGCGCCCGCGCCCGGTCGGAGCGAATCAGGAAGAGGTTCAAGTCCAAAGCCTTCAATTCGGTGGACAGTTCCAGATACACGCGGGCGTTGCGGCTCTGTTCTTCCAGCGGCTTCAGGCGTTTCGTCAGTTCATCCAGAATATCATCGACGCGCTCCAGATTTTCCAGCGTCCGCTGCAATTTCTTGTCCGCTTCTTCCTTGCGCGCCTTGAACTTGACGATGCCCGCCGCTTCCTCGAACACCTGCCGGCGATCCTCGCTCTTGCGGGAGAGGATTTCGTCAATGCGCCCCTGCCCGATGATGGAGTATCCCTCTTTGCCGATGCCCGTATCGCGGAAGAGGTCAACCACGTCCTTCAAGCGGCAGGCGGTGCGGTTCAAGTAATATTCGGATTCGCCGTTGCGGTAGACGCGGCGCGTGACCATAACCTCGGCAGCTTCCATCGCCAGCGCATGGTCATCGTTGTCAAACACCAGCGATACTTCGCAGTAGGACAGCGGCTTGCGTTTCTGCGTGCCGTTGAAAATCACGTCGGACATGCTCGCGCCGCGCAGGGTTTTCGCGCTCTGCTCGCCCAGCACCCAGCGCACCGCGTCACCGATGTTGCTCTTGCCCGACCCGTTCGGCCCGACGATGCCCGTTATGCCCTCATCAAAGACGATTTCCGTCCGCTGGGCAAAGGATTTGAAGCCATACAGCTCCAATTTTTTCAGCTTCATTTATTAACTCCCATAGCGGGGGATGCCCGCTGGCTCATGGGCATTCCAATAAACGCCCATAATAAGTATATCACAAACAACCGTCCGGAACAAGACGAATTTCATCCAACCCGTTGCAAAGGCGGGCATTTCCTGCTATACTGCAAGCAGATTCTTGCAAGGCAAAGGAGAAGCATTATGTTCCGTCCCCTCTGCGCGGAAAATCCGCTGCCCGCCGCTCGGCGCGTCTATGAATACCTGCAATCGCTTTCCGGCAAGTGCCTGACCGGGCAGATGGAAAGCCAATGGTGCCGCTCGACTGAGCATGAAATCAGCTATCTGACCGATGTCACCGGTCGTCAGCCTGCCATTCGAGGGCTGGATTTCATGGATAACGACTATCTGGGCGTGACGCAGCGCGCGAAGGACTGGTGGGCGCGCGGCGGCATTCCCACCATCTGCTGGCACACGGGCGCGGATTTCTTCTCCGGTTACCCCGAATGCCGCGAAAGCGAACTCGACTGGGCTTCCGCTTTTGTGGACGGCACGGAAGCGAACCGCCGTCTGCTGGATGGGCTTGACCACGCTGTCCCCTACCTCAAGCGCTTGCAGTCAGATGGCGTCCCGATTCTTTGGCGGCCTTTCCACGAGATGGACGGCGGCTGGTTCTGGTGGGGACGCGGCGGCGCGGCGAATTTTGTGCGCCTGTGGCGGCTGATGTACGACCGCTACACGCATGTTCACGGTCTGCGGAATCTAATTTGGGTGTTGGGCTTCTCTGACGCGACGGAGGATTTGCGCCCATGGTATCCGGGGGACGACGTGGTGGACATTCTCGGCGGCGACAGCTACAAGGGCGGCGCGCAGGGGGATTTATACCGGCGATGTGCCGCGCTTGCCCCGGCGGGGATGCCGATTGTGTTCCACGAGTGCGGACAGATTCCGACCCGCGCGGAGATGGACGCGACGAATGCCCCGTGGGCGTACTTCATGGTGTGGCACACCAGCTGGCTGACGGACAGCAGCAAGGGGAACACGCCGGAGTCGCTGCGGGTGATTTATCGGGATAGCCGCTTTGTGACGCTGCATCAGCTGCCGGATTTCATCGAAAGCGACGAATGATTGCTGAAGAACATGCAAGGAGGTTATTTCCATGACCCTTCACGAACAAGTCACCGATATTCTCGCCTCCGCTGTCGAAGCGCAGGAATGCGCAGGCATCAGCGTACTGGTGCGACGCTGCGGAGAGGAAATGCTCTATACGCAAGCAGGCATGTCCGACGTTGCGTCGGGGCGGCTGATCCACCGCGACAGCATCTTCCGCCTGTACAGCCAGTCCAAGCCGATTACGGCCGCCGCCGTCATGCTGCTTGCGGAGCGCGGGCAGATTGACCTGATGGACGGCGTAGACCGCTATCTGCCGGGCTTCCGAAATGCGCGCGTCGTCGATAAGCAGGGCACGATTCGCCCCGCGACCCGCGCGCCGTGGCTGATGGAGCTGCTCGGCATGACGGCGGGCGTCTGCTACCCCGACAGCGACCCGGCGGGGCAGTATGCCGCAAAGGTATTTGACGAAGCAACGCAGGAAATCCTTGCGGGCGGCGGCGTGCCGACGGTGGAGTTCTGCAACCGCTTGGGGCAGCAGCCGCTGTCCTTCCAGCCGGGCACGCACTGGCGCTACTCCACCTGCGCGGACATCCTCGGCGCGGTGGTGGAGGTCGTCAGCGGAATGCGCTTCGGCGAGTTCCTCCGCAAGGAGTTCTTTGAGCCGCTGGACATGGTGGACACCGGCTTCTACGTTCCCGAAAGCAAGCGGAATCGCCTTGTGACCGCCTACAAGCGCACGGAAAACGGACTTGTGCCGTGGACAAGCACCCACCTTGCCGTCGGCGTTTACGACCGCGAACCTGCCTTTGAATCCGGCGGCGCGGGGCTTGTTTCGACGCTGGAGGATTACAGCCACTTTGCCGACATGCTGCTGGCGGGCGGCACTTACGAGGGGCGGCGGATTCTCTCGCCCGCGACAGTCGCCTGCATGACGCAGGCGCAGCTGAAAGACGCTGTTCGCCGCGATATGTGGGATTCGCTGGACGGGTACAGCTACGGGCACCTGATGCGCATTTGCGCTGAACCGGGTCGCATCGCCGGATTGGCTTGCGCGGGCGAATACGGCTGGGATGGCTGGCTGGGAACATACTTCGCGAACTTCCCCGAGCAGCAGATGACGATTCTGTCGATGCAGAACACGGTTGATTCCGGTACGACGCGGGTGGTTCGACGGATGCGCAACGCGGTTTTAGCCTCCTTGAGCCGCGAAAATTAACCATAAGGGAAACGCGACCAAGCCGGGGCGCAAAAAAGGGTCAAGGGGGGATCCCCCTTGCAGGGTCAAGGGACAGCGTCCCTTGTGGGGCTTGGGGCAACGCCCCAACTGTTGGGCGTGTGACCATTCCAAAGGAAAAGTCAAGCCCGACACCTTGGTCGCAGGCAGCGAAGCGTCCCTGCGCACTAACTAAAAAACTTCCCGCTAAAATCCAAGTAACATCCGGAGGGCGAAGGCGAAAGAGTCCAGAGTTCGACCGCAGACTTCGTCTGTTTTCATTGCCCTCTGGTTACTGCATAAAAGACCTATATTGGAAAAGCAGCCAACTCCGGCAGCCACGCTCCACAATTATATTATTATATGAAGGAAGTACACACCATGCAATGCGGTGACTACACCTACCGCGTCATCGACACCGGCGCGGAAATCATGGAATACTACGGGCAAGGCGGCGAAATCACCCTCCCGGAAACGCTCGACAGCCTCCCCGTTGTGAGCGTCGGGCTGTGCGCGTTCATCATGCGCACCGACCTGACCGCCGTCACGCTCCCTAAAACGCTCCGCCACATCGGCGGCAGTGCCTTCGAGGGCTGCTCGGCGCTGACAAGCATCACGCTGAATGACGGACTGGAAACCATCGAGTACCGCGCGTTCGCGTCCTGCACCGCGCTGCGCGAAATCGCGTTCCCCGATTCAGTGACAACCGTCGGCGGCGCTGTCCTTTCAGGCTGCACCGCGCTGAATAGCGTCCACCTGCCGAACGCGCTGACCGTCCTGCCCATGCAGGCGCTGATGAACTGCACATCGCTGGAATTCTTGAATCTCCCGGACACCCTGACCCGCATCGACCACGAAGCCCTGCGCGGCTGCACACACCTGACGGCACTCGCCATTCCCGCATCCGTGCGCGAAATCGGGCATGACGCGCTGACGGGCTGTTCCCGGCTGAACGCGCTGACCCTCCCCGCCCCCTTCAGCGCCTATGCGCGTGACCTGCGCGTCGGGCTGGGGCTGATGACAGAGGGCGATACGCTCATCGTCGGCTCGTATCTGGGACAGGCAGAGAAGGGCAGCACCTACTCGGTCATCGAGTACATCGGTTCGGATACGGAACTCATCATCCCCGCGTTCATCGAGGGCTGCCGCGTGACGAAGTTCAATCAGCGAATTCTGGAGGACATGGACAGTCTGCGGATTTTGTCCGTCCCGACGGGGTTTGTGGTTGAACCGACGCTGGTGCCGGAAGGCGCTCAGGTGGTTGTGCGCCCGCAGGTTTAATCAACTTTCCATTTGCAAACATAGTTTCCACGGATGAAAGTTGGATAAAAAGGAGTAACAAAATGAAGAAACTGCTGAGTTTGCTGCTGATGGTGCTGATGCTGCTGGGCGGCGCTGCGTTCGCGGAGGAGAACGAAGAGGACACGACCCCCGCCGTTGCGCCGATTGTCACGTTCAAGAGCGGATTTTACGTCGGGTATCTCGACCGCGAAATCAAAATCACCGTATCGTGCAAGAACAAAAACAGCGCAACTGTGCCGGAGAAGTATCTGGAGCTGCGCAACCACCGCGGCGAAGTGCTGGAGCGCGCGTTCTGGCGCAATCCGCGCTACGACCTGACCTTCTCGGTCTATGTGACGGAGGATATGCTGGGCGGCAACAAGCTGTCTGTCTGGCTGGACGGCGAGAAAGTGAACGAAACAGATTCCTTCGCCGCGTTTTCGGACATCAGCCTGCCGCGCGTCACCCGCCTGACCCCCCTCTGAGCCTGCTGTCGGCGTGATGATTGTTTGCAGCGGCGCATCAGAAAAGCAGCTGACTGACATGCTGAACACGCTGGACAAATACGGCGTGAAGGGGACATTCTACGTCACGGGCGATTTCGTGCGCCGCAACCCGGAGCGCATCCAGCGCATCATTGATGCGGGCCACGAGCTTGGCAGCCACGGCAACAACCTCATCAACATGACTGAAGTCTCCTACGCGCGTGTGCAGGAGAATATCCGTGAGCTGAACGACCTGTGCGAAGAGACTTTCGGCGTACGGCCGCGGTTGTTCTGTGCGCATTTGGGCGCGACGAACAGCATCGTCACCGCCATTGCCCGCGCGGAAGGCGTAGAGGACTGCCTGTTTGCAATCGACGCGTGCGACTGGTCGGACGCGTATAAGGATAAGGTATATCAGATGGTGTACCGCGTGACGAGCGACCGGGTGACGAGCGGGTGCGTGGTGCAGTTCCATATCAATGGGTATCATACGGCAGAGGTGCTGGATAAGGCGCTGGATAATTGGATTAACGTAAAGGGATTGCGCCCGGTGACGGTGGGTGAATTGATGCAGCTGTCTGGGCGGGATTTCCCCCCGCTCCCGGACTACGGCGACTAAAAGAAGAGAAAGGGCTAAGCGTACGGTTAGCCCTTCTTAACTTTTTTATCTTCCATCAAGCAGGAATTTTCGCCTGCAACCGCGAAATATCATTCTCGACCCCATGATTTCAGCATAAGGAGGAATTTTCCCATGTACGAAAAAGTATTTGCTTATCTGGATGCGCACGCGGAGGACTATGCCGCTCAGCTGTGCCGCTGGGTGGAAGTGCCGTCGGTGAAGGGCGAAGCCACGCCCGGTGCGCCGTTTGGCAAGGATGTGCGCCGGATGCTGGATATGGCCATGGCGGACGCAAAGGTGTTCGGCTATGAAACCCGTGATTTCGACGGCTATGCGTGCGATATCACCCTGCCGGGCGAATCGGAAGAAGCCATCGCCGTGCTGGGACACCTCGATGTCGTTCCGGCGGGCGACAACTGGGCGACCCCGCCGTTCACCGCGACGCGCGTGGGCGACCAGATTTTCGCGCGCGGCACGAGCGACGACAAGGGCCCGGCGCTGGCGGCGCTGTATGCGATGAACGCCATCAAGGCAGCGGGCATTCCGCTGAAGAAGTCCATCCGTCTGATTCTCGGCTGTGACGAGGAATCCGGCTGGGAAGACATGGCGTATTACTGCGCGCACACGGAAATGCCGGAAGTCGGCTTCTCCCCGGACGCTTCCTTCCCTATCATCAACACCGAAAAGGGCATGATTCACGGCTTCTTCACGGGCAAACTCGCGGAGGACGGCCTGCAGGTCAAGCAGCTGTGGACGGGTGAGCGCGTGAACGTCATCCCCGGCGAATCCAAGGCGCTTATCGCGGGCGGTCAGGAGGTTGCCGACAAGGTGGCGGCCTATGCCGAAAAGACCGGGCTTCCCTACACGGCGGAGGTGACCGCGGATGGCGTGTGGGTGACGGCGGAGGGCATCCCCGGCCACAGCGCGTATCCCGAAGGACGCCGCAACGCCATCGGCATGATGCTGGTACTCCTGCGCGAGATGGGCGTGACCGGCGCGCTGAAGACGCTGGCGGACGCGGTCGGCATGGAGCACGACGGCGCGTCGCTGGGCTGCGCGTGCTCGGACGAAATTTCCGGCGCACTGACGTGCAACATGGGCATCCTGCATATCAAGGACGGCAAGGTGACGGCGTCGCTCGACCTGCGCTGCCCCATTGCGGCGGATTTGTCCGCGCTGACGAACGCGATTCGCGCGCACCTGCCCGGCTTTAGCGTCGATTCGCTGGAAATCAAGGAACCGCATCACGTTCCGGCAGACAGCAAGCTGGTGCGCTCGCTGCTGGACTCCTACACCGAGGTGACGGGCGAACCCGCCGCGCCGCACGCCACTGGCGGCGGAACGTACGCGAAAGTGCTCAAGCAGGGCGTTGCATACGGCGCAGCATTCCCGGAGGATGAGGACTTGGCGCATCAGGCGAACGAGTACATCCGCGTGTCGCAGATGGTCAAGGCAATGAAGATTTATGCCGCAGCGCTGATGAAGCTGGCGGCGGAATAAGGGGTACAGGCAAAACAGGCTATGGCGAATGGGTCATAGCCTGTTTTTTGGTTCTTCACGGAAAGTTGGGGAAGCAAACAAGGGCTTAGGCGAAGCACCAAAAAGCTGCACGCGGAAGGGGCATGAAAGCGCGACCAACTCAATCGCGAAAAGGGGTCAAGGGGCAATTGCCCCTTGCAGGGTCAAGGGACAGCGTCCCTTGTGGGGTTTGGGGCAACGCCCC
>JABLTO010187336.1_pt1 | contig 12921 bp, 15 predicted proteins | sample 7160091 | NCBI WGS metagenome assembly JABLTO01 (sample SAMN14651225, study PRJNA627086) | human gut metagenome | isolation source: feces | host: Homo sapiens
TATGATGTTAATGATGGAGCTATTCTTGTTGATGGACATAATGTTAAGGATTTCAACAGAAGAGAATTAAGAGACGCATTTGGAATGGTTCTTCAAGATACATGGCTCTATAAAGGTACAATTATGGAAAATATCAGATACGGAAAGCTTGATGCAACTGATGAAGAGGTTATTGCAGCAGCCAAGGCAGCTAACGCCCATCACTTTATCGAGACTCTTCCTGGTGGCTATGATTGTGAGCTTAACGAGGACGCAAGCAATGTTTCACAGGGACAGAAGCAGCTTCTTACAATTGCAAGAGCAATCCTTGCAGATAATCCGATTCTTATTCTTGATGAGGCTACATCTTCTGTTGATACAAGAACAGAGGAGCGAATCCAGAAGGCTATGGATAACCTGATGAAGGGCAGAACGAGCTTCGTTATTGCCCACAGACTTTCGACTATTAAAGACGCTGATGTGATACTTGTTATGAAGGATGGTGATATCGTTGAGCAGGGAACTCATGATGAGCTTCTTGCCAAGAACGGTTTCTATGCGGACCTTTATAATTCGCAGTTTGAGCAGGCTTCTTAGTGTGATAATATATGTTAGTGAAACGGCAGAAAGAAATTTCTGTCGTTTTTTTAAACATTTTGCTATAATAAAATTATTAATTGGTTAAGTGAAGAGGACAATGCATGAATATATTAATATGTGATGACGATAAGCTTTATGTTGATATGATAAGAAAATATGTGGATGAATTCTTTGCTGAGCATAAGATAACGGATTATAATGTATATGAATATTACAGTGGTGATGAAGCGGCTAAGAATAATGAAAAGATTGACATTGCATTTCTTGATGTTGAGATGGACGGAATTAATGGAATTGAAGCTGGCAAATGTTTAAGAAATAATAACAATAATATTGTGATATTTATAATAACTTCATATATGGGTTATCTTGATGATGCAATGGACGAGGGAGTTTTCAGGTATATTAATAAACCGTTGGAAAGACCTGTGATTATGCGTGGTCTTCAGAAAGCGTTATTATTGTGCAATAAGCATCAGAGCAAGAAAGTCAATATAGAATATAACGGTAACAATACAATTATTGAATAGGATTCGATTATATGCATAGAGTCACTGGTCAGAAAAAGATACATCCGTACAGATACAGAGTCATATACAAGCCTTAAAAGTCTTTCTTATTGGCAGAGTGTTCTGGATGAAGACAAATTCTTTCTTGTTAACAAATCATGTATTGTGAATATTGACAGGGTAGTCAGATTTACTGATAAACGTGTAGAACTTAAGGGAAGAGAAGAACCGATTGATATATCAAGAGAGAAGAGAACAGATTTTAAGCAGAAGGTATTATTATATCTTGCCGGACAGGAGTAATTGTATATGGAAATAGTTATAAGTTATGCATTTGCTCACATTGTAGAAGCAATAATATTATGGATGAGCATGTCACAAATGTATGAACGCAGATATAAGAACTGGATTACGGGACTTATAATGCTGTCAGGCCATGCTATAATGTTTGGGGTATTTCTGACAGATAATATATATGTTGTCACAACAGTTAATAATGTGGTTTATTTTCTGCTTATAGCATTGTTGTTTAATATAAGCAAGAAAGTGGCAGTGTTTTGGGCGTTAATATATAATGCAATGATGGCATTATCAGAACTAACAGTATTTTATATTATCCAATATCTTGTAGGAGTCTGTGATGTAAAAAGAAATGGAGCTGTAACTAATATTATTGTAGTATGTTTATGTAAAACAGTATTTTTCCTGTTTGTTCAGGTAATGGTTCTTATAAAGAACAGAAGTAATGTAGGAAAAGATTTATATAAAGATGATTTGCCAATAGTCTTATTCATAGTGTCATTAATTTCATCGTTAATGGTTTTTATTACATATTATGTTATAGGAATGAATTCTTTGATTAGTCAGACAGAAGCAGTATGGATGGTAATGAGTATGATAATACTGATTCTGGCAGATATTTTAGTATTATTCGTTAATATTAAAGTTAATGAAAGAAATGCTGAAAATGCGATGATAAAAATCCAGCTTGAAAAAGAAAGGGCAGATGCAAGATATTACAAACTTGAATATGAAAAGAATGAGAGTCTGGAAATATTAAGGCATGATATGAATAATCATCTTAATACTATGTTGGACATAGGTAGTGATAATGATCTGAAGAAATATATTATTGATATTATGAATCAATATAAAATGCGTAGGAGGACAAGCTTCTCCAACAGTAGTATTCTTAATGGACTTGTCAGTCAATATATGGAATTATGTGAGAAAAATAATATAGATTTAATTACAGATATAAGACCTGATACAGTAGAGATTATGGATTCAACAGATATAGTAGCTTTATTTGGAAATCTATTGTCAAATGCATTTGAGGCTGCTGAATATTGTAAAAAAGATATAAAACCATATATTGAATTTATTGTGAAAAGAAAAAAGGATTTTATCATAATTATTGTACGAAATTCAGCGGTTAAAGCACCGCGTAAGATTAATGGAAGATATATTTCTTCAAAGAAAGATACAGAGAAAAAGCATGGTTATGGAATGAAAAGTATATACAATATTGTGGATAAATATAAAGGCAGTCATGTCGAAGAATATGATGAAACAAAAAGAGAGTTTACTATAAAAATCATATTGCTTAACGATAAAAAAATATAGTGTAACCTGAAAGGGTTACACTATATTGATAAAGAAATTAGCCTTGATAATATAATGCTTTATTCTTTCCAAACATACATATAATATGGGAAATTGAACATACTATTATAACTATAGCCAGACAGCTTGCAAGGTGCTCTAATCCAATCATCCATAATACAAAGAACAAAATGTTATAACTACATAATATTAATAACAGGAACTTGTGATAGTGTGTTATTTCTTTAGATGATACATAATGATTCTTTGATATTACAGGTCCTTTTATACTTAATTCCAGATCGCATAATAATAAAATAATAATAATAATCAAAGAAGGACGCAATTGTGAAGATATCCATGCCATAAATATTAACATAATAGTAGATAATATAAGGCAACTGGTTGAAGACTGACAATGATAACCACCACTATATTTTCTTATGAGCAGAAAAGAAAACATTTCAATAAATCCAAGGATAATATTATGTGATGCTATACAGTATATTGTGAAAATAATTGTCGGATTAATAATCAAAAATAAATTTTTAATTGCATAACTGTATAAATCTATGTCAGTTTCGTTCAGCAGCCCTATATTAATTAACCATGCTGCGGCGTTTCTAGAAAACTTTTCAAGCATTATTTTGTTTTCTTAAACTTCTTTAACGATGCAGGTTCAACAGGCTGGTTGTATACATAGCTTGATGAAGCATTAGCACTAGAAGTTAATGTGCGATTAAGTACAGCTGTTACACCCTTACTTAAAGTTGTTTTAATTTCTTTTTTCATAGTTTTTTCCTCCTTCTTAAGATAGTTATTATTATATTTTGTTGCAAAATATTTTTAAATATACTATGTCCCAACTGTTATTTTGAATGTCTTAAATGTATTTCAGACTTGAATTATAATAAATCTATTAACTGTGATGAATATTATTCTACACACTAAGAAAAAATAATTAATATGCTAAAATTAAAATGTTATCGTTAATCATACATAAATATTTATACTATTCTAATTCGCAACAAACGATATATATGTGCGGAAGATGCGTATACTAAAATTAAATAGTAATCATACTAATGTATAGGGGTTGCTATGGAGTATACGGATTATTACAAAGCATTTTGTAAAAGAATGAGCATAGATAGAAAAATGAAGAATTATGACCAGAGTGCAATGGCTGAAAGAGTTGGCATGACGACACCGGAATATTCCAATAGGGAATCCGGAAGAAGTATGGTATCAGGGACTGATTTAAAGAAGTTGTGGGATTCAGGAGCTGATATAGATAAACTATTGGTTGATGTGGAAGAAAAGCCTTGCAGACATGTGATTTCTTCTGAAATAGATACATTTGGGGACGAATCCAAGAAGGAATATGTCAGAGGAGTGGTAAGTGAACATGTACTCTATATGTGTGAGCAGAAGTTAGATAGTTTTTCAGATGAAATAGTAAAGGATATACAGCTGCTGAGAGCTGTTGATAAAGATTCTACTAAAGAATCAATGTTAAAATGTATAAGAGATGTTAACGATATAACAGACCAACAGGTCATATCAGATAATCTTGGTATATCAAGATACAAATATAGTAAAATTGAGAATAACAAAGAGTTTCCAGATGCAATGGTTTTGATAAGACTTTATCAGCAGTATGGATGTTTACCATCAATGTTTCTTAATCTGTATGATGTCAGAGACAGACTTCTTGATTATATTTTTGACAGTATGTCAGAGAACGATCAGAAAATAATATTAAGTTTTATCAGTAATTTGAGGAAATTCGTGTGAGGAAGTTATGGAAGAACGAATTATTAATATTGGAACAAGACTTAAACAAAGAAGAAAAGAAATGCAAATCAAACAGACGGAGATGGCTAAGGAACTGGGCGTGTCGCAGACGTATCTTTCTAATATTGAAGGTGGCAAGGCCAACTGCAGTATAACGTTGCTGGTTGATATATGTAATTATCTTAATGTTACACCGGATTACCTTATGCTGGGGAATATGAGAGGGAATAAAGCAAGCATAGATATTATTGATGCGTTGAAGATGTGTGACCCGGAAGAACTGGCCACAATAAGGAAAATAGTAGATGCATTTGTTATGAAAAAGGCGGAGCCGTACTAAATTAAGTGCGCTCCGTCTTTTTTATTAAAAATATATTGACATTACGAACAAATGTTTTATAATGAACGTATGTTCGAATTAATATCTGATTTAACAACCATGGAGAAGTTACAGATTCTGGCAGATGCGGCCAAGTATGATGTTGCATGTACGTCAAGTGGAGTAGACAGGAAGGGAAAGGAAGGCTTCCTTGGAAACAGTGTGGCATGCGGCGTGTGTCATAGTTTTGGGACAGATGGCAGATGTATTTCTCTTTTGAAGGTTCTGATGACTAATCATTGTGTATATGACTGCAAGTACTGTATGAATAGATGTTCTAATGATGTGCCAAGGGCTACATTTGAACCGGATGAACTTTGCCAGCTTGTTATAGAATTTTATAAGCGTAATTACATTGAGGGATTGTTTTTAAGTTCCGGAGTATTAAAGAATCCAGCTTTTACGATGGAAAGAATATGTGAGACACTATTACTTTTAAGAACCAAGTATAGGTTTAACGGATATATCCATGTTAAGGCAATACCAGGAGCTCCGGATGAATTATTGTCAAGGGCTGGATATCTGGCAGACAGGGTGAGTATTAATCTTGAACTGCCTACAGCACAGAGTCTATCAAAGCTTGCTCCTAATAAGAATTTTAAGACTATTCTTGAACCCATGGAGAAGATGACAGGGACAATTGCGGCTAACAGGCTTGCTATGGGAAAAGATGCAAGGATGGAAAGAAGCAGTATCAACAGATATCTGTCTGGAAGTATATTTAATTCTCAGGCAGGTTCAGGACAGTCTGCTTTATCAGGAACAGAAAGAGCTGCATTGGAATCAGGAGATAAGCTTTCGTTACCAGCGGTTGCACGAGATATGGGGATTAACAGACCGTTTGCACCGGCAGGGCAGAGTACCCAGATGATAATAGGGGCAACACCGGAAACTGATCTTACACTTATAAGAACAACACAGCATTTGTACAAGAATTATGACTTGAAGAGAGTGTTTTACTCTGCTTATATACCACTTAATGAGGATTCGGCGTTGCCGAAGCTTGACGCGGCAGTTCCGCTTCTCAGAGAACATAGATTGTATCAGGCAGACTGGCTTCTCAGATTTTATGGATTTCAGGCAGATGAATTACTGTCTGAGAGCAGACCGAATTTTAACGAACAGTTAGACCCTAAATGTGACTGGGCTATAAGACATCTTGGACAGTTTCCTGTTGAGGTGCAGAATGCATCATATGACATGCTTTTGAGAATACCAGGGGTCGGACCTAAGTCTGCTAAGAGAATTGTGCAGACAAGAAGATATGCACATCTTGATTTTGATATATTAAAGAAATTGGGCGTTGTACTTAAGAGGGCACATTATTTTATAACATGCAATGGAAGAATGATGTATAGAATACCGATAGAAGAATCATATATTACAAAGTGTTTGACAGAGGATAATCATAAAGATAATTGGAAGGTAGTTCATCAGAATGAAAGATATGAACAGTTGTCACTTTTTTGAATGCACACTTTTTTGAATGTGGAGGATGGCAGTATGTATATATTTACATGTGAAGACAGATTAGAAGATATGATGTGTTGTATATATCAGGCGTGGGAGAAGGCTTTGAAAGTGGGACATGGATGTGTTAGACTTGAGAAGCGTGGAGAAGAACAGCCATCTTTATTTGACGAATATATTCATGTAGAGTATGACGAGGAAGAATATAAGAAGGTAGTTCGTTCAATAAAGAAAAAGATTTCCAACGAGGCTTATGCATGTGTATATTACGCCTGTTTATCATATGAGAAGGATGCATTGGATGCGGCATACAGATTTCTTATAAGCGGATTTAAAGCAGGGTCAGATATAGCATATATGAGAACAGATCCGGCAGTTATGAGAATTAAGGATATACGGAGAAGAGTTGTGCATGAAACCAGATATTTTACGGAATTTGCAAGATTTAATTCTATTCAGGGAAAGATATACGTATGTCATCTTGAACCTAAGAGTGATGTGATATATGAGGTTTCGTTGCACTTTGCTGACAGAATGCCATCGGAGAACTGGATGATTATTGACGATAATAGAAAGAAAGCAGTAGTTCATCCGGTTGATAATAATATGTATATCAGATATTTCACAGATGATGATATGCTTTTATTACAGAAAACAGAGAACGTAGAGGATGAATACACAGATATGTGGAAGACTTTTTTTGAGGCTATTGCAATTAAGCAGAGACGTAATACAGAATGTCAGAGAAATCTGATGCCTTTATGGATGAGAAAGCATGTAACAGAGTTTCAGTAACACGCAATATTATTAAGGAATGTGTATTTGATGGATTATATATTGGAAGATGTATTTAAAGATGTAAGAGAGAATGACTATGATGCATTTGTGAAATTGGAACAGATATTTCAATTGAACGTATTTTACCCTGTGCATATAGAAGATGATAATGACTGGTCTGTGGCATATCTTATGAATGATGCTGTAGAAAGTTTTCTTACATTTACAGATTCAATTATGACAGGCAATTATATTAATACTGATGCAGAGCAGATTCCAGATTTGCAGCGCCTTGAGGATGGATATATGCTTATAGTCAATCAAGGTGGAGAGAATACATTTACTATAAGATTTAAAGAGTTAAAGCTCAGAACGCATTTATTTAATTATGGGTGTATGGGGCATTTCTGGATAGATGGGTATGAGTATCTTAGACAGTTAGAGTATCAGTTTGCAGATATAAGGGATAAATACAGATATCTTGGTGATGAAGTATGCAGTGACAAGGAAATGCTTCTTATGAAACTGGCAGATTTTCCACCGATTAAGCAGTACAGGTCTGTACCAGAAAGATATTATGTGCCTTATCCTGATTGTGTTTATGAGGAAGCTGTTGATTATCTTATAGAACTTGCAGAGGCGACAGAGGATTATTCAATGGAGAGAATGCTTGTTTCTTATAAAAGAAAGCCAACGTCAATTAAGAGCAGGGTAATTGCCAGAATGTTATGTGGTAAGAAGCATGCCGAATTGGTAGATGCAATAATAAGTGAGTTAAGAGAAGCTGCGTCAATATATCCGGACAGGACATTTACAACAGAGGAAGATATACAACGTGATGTTATTCATAAAAAGGCTTTATCGTCGTTGTCTGAATATATTAAGCAGGGATATAAGTGTCTGCTGTATAGGGAAGAACCATTTATGTATTCAAGGGATTCTATTACATATAAGGAGCATGTACTTGTATTTGTTAATGGATTATTTCGAAGAAAGTCCAAGATAATTACTTTTGAGTGACACACAGAGCAGTTATGATGTATAATAAACAATATATCTATAATAAGGCTATAATAGTAGGAAGTGAGGATTTATTATGGGGAAAGTAAAGGTTGTTTCCAAGAATAATCAGGTAAGTGTCAAAGTTAAGAGTACTAAAGGCGAACAGCTTAATCAGAATATGGCTGAATTACTTTCGAAAACAGAAGTTGAAGGATTTCTGCCTTTTTACATAACATCAGATGGAAGCAGTTTCTCTGCTGAATATGGCATAGCAGGATATGAAACAGCTAAGGAATTTTTTAAGAACAGAGTTATTGACCAGCATACATTTTCAGTATTTATGAAAAGCAGCGTTAAGGCATTATCCGGAATGTCTGCATATAACATGGAATATGGTAATGTGTTAGTTTCTATGGACACTGTTCTTGTTGAATCAACGACAGGAAAAGCTTTGTTTATGTATTATCCTGCGGATGGATACCAGAATGGATTGTTTTTTAATATGTTTCTGGAGGATGTTCTTAGCATGATGAGAATACCAGCGAATACAGATGTGTCATTCATGGTGAAACTCAGAGAGTTTCTGAAGCATCCAGAGAATATGACATGGGATATATTAGATGAGTATGCAGATTCTATAGATATAGCACCAGTAAACAGAGGCGTTATACCACAGCAGGTATATCAGCAGGTCCCATTTTCACCAGTATCTGTGCAGCCTGCTATGTATGCAACACCAGTATATTCACAGCCACCAGTATATTCTGATCCAGTTCAGCCAGCTGTTCAGGAAGAGAATAATACATATGTGAATAGTAATCAGCCAGAAAAGATATGTCCTGTATGCGGAATGCATAGTACAACACCAGATGCGTTATTCTGTATAGGATGTGGCTCAAGACTTGAAGCTGTTGCTGATACAGAAGAGCAGGATACAGAGAATAAGGAAGAGGATGCTCAGGTGAAGACATGTCCTTCATGTGGAGCTGATAATAATTTAGATTCATTATTTTGTGCAGAATGTGGAACACGACTTGATCAGGAAACAGAATGTGTAGGATCAGATGAAGATGTCAAGTCAGAAACTTCGCCTATTATGTTTATAAAGAATGGACGTGTAGTAGATTCTGTAACAGGAACTGATGAGATTATGAATATTATTATTAAAGATAATATTATTGAAGAAGTTGGACATGATATTAGTATTGATGAGACAGATACAGATAATGTTACAGTTATAGATGCAGCTGGACTGGTGGTTGCACCTGGTCTTATGGATACACATGTTCATTTCAGAGATCCTGGATTTACTTATAAAGAGGATATAATAACAGGTGCTGCTGCAGCGGCAAGAGGTGGTTTCACGAGTGTAGTATGTATGGCTAATACTAAACCTGCTGTAGATAATATAGAGACTCTTGATTATATACAGAAGAAGGGTGAGACAACAGGAATACATGTTATGCAGACAGCAGCTGTAACCAAGGACTTAAAAGGAACAGAGCTTGTAGATATGGAAGCTCTTGCAGATGCAGGTGCAGTTGGTTTCACAGATGATGGAATTCCGATTATGGATGAGCATGTACTTACTATGGCCATGAAGAAGGCAGCAGAGCTTGATTTACCAATAAGTCTTCATGAAGAAGATCCAGAGTTTATCATAAAATCTGGGGTTAATCAGGGAAAAGTTGCAGAGCAGCTCGGATATGGTGGTGCTTCATCAACAGCAGAAGATGTAATGGTTGCAAGGGATTGTGTGCTTGCATTACACACAGGAGCATCAGTATGTATACAGCATATAAGCTCAGGGAATTCTGTTGAACTTGTAAGAACTGCTAAGAAATTAGGAGCAGATGTACATGCAGAGGCAACACCACATCATTTTACACTTACAGAAGATGCTGTTCTTATGTATGGAACTAACGCAAGAATGAATCCTCCATTAAGGACAGAAGACGACAGGGTTAAGATAATTGAAGGAATAAAAGATGGTACAATTGATATGATTGTGACTGATCATGCACCACACAGTGAGGAGGAAAAAGCAAAACCATTAGAGAGTGCTCCTAGTGGAATAACAGGTCTTGAGACATCTCTGGCTTTGGGAATTAAATCTCTTGTAGAACCTGGACATATATCTCTTATGAAGCTGATGGAATTAATGAGTAAGAACCCGGCAGAGTTCTATAGAATGGTTCCAGGAAGTGTAACAAAGGGAGCCCCAGCAGATCTCGTTATTTTTGGAGAAAAAGAAACATGGACCGTGAGAAAAGAAGATTTTGCTTCAAAAGCTTCTAACAGTCCATTTATTGGATGGGAACTTCCGGGTAAAGTGCATTATACTATATGTTCAGGAAAGATTGTTTACCAGGCGTAGATTTTTTAGACCTAATTAGGTATATAGACACCGAATTATTCCATTGAAATATTTTGTATATCATATATAATTAATACATGCATTTTATGAAGATGTTAATTACATATGAGAGGAGAATATTTACTTGAGGATAAGTGTGGTTAAGAACCTGGAGGGAATTTATTTTGTATACCGTTCAACAAGGCAGGTATATAAGGTGAGAATTACAGATATTATGTATTTTGCAAGAAGTGGCAGAAGGGTTACTATGTATTCAAGAGAGTTGGGAGCTGTTGAGTTATACTGTAGTTTATCTGAGATTTATGAGCTGCTTTTTTCGGAAGGATTTTATTATATTAATAAGTCTGTTATTGTCAATTTATTCCATATAACTAATATTAAGAATAACTTTGCAAGAATTGCGGATGGTAATTGTATTGAGATTAGCAGGGCAAGAAGAACCTTTATAATGCATAAATTCTGTGAAACCCTGAAGTAATCTGACTGGATGCATTCTTGCCTGGTTAAACTGGAGGTATGCGTATGAGATATTACACTGTTTCACAGTGGCTGATTTTTTTCTTTATATATTGTTTCTTTGGCTGGGTATGGGAATGCTGTTATGTCTCTGTCAGAAAAAGGAAATGGGTAAACAGAGGTTTCTTACATGGCCCATTCCTGCCAATATATGGTTCAGGTGCAATTGTTATATTGATTAGTACGATTGCAGTGAAAGATATTGTGCCATTGGTGTTTCTTTTTGGTATGGTTTCATCTACAATACTTGAATTCTGCACAGGATGCTGTATGGAAAAGCTTTTTGGAGTAAGATATTGGGATTATAGTAATCTTCCGCTTAATTTTAAAGGACATATATGTTTCTTTATATCTCTTGCGTGGGGAGCTTTTTCAATTCTGCTTGTATGCGTAATTCATAAGCCTATTGAAGCAGTTGTACTTATGATACCTAAGACTATTGCAGATATTATTGCTGTAGTTATGGCAATATACATGGCAGCAGACTTTGCTGTTTCTATTAATGAAGCTATGGATCTCAAGGCTACACTGGAGAAGTTTACTAAAGAGAATGAGCAGCTCCAGATGTATGCAAGGCGAATGGAGATTACAGCTACATTTGCGGAAGAAGAGTTTAACAAGAAAAAAGAACAGTTTATGGAAGCAGTTGCTGAAGAAAGAAAACAGCTTTCAGAAAAGGCAGACAGAAGATACAGACATATTACAAGTATTATTAAGAGAAATCCTAATGCCGTATCAAGAGTACATAAAGAATCTATTAACGAGATTAAAGAGATTATTGCTAACAGAAAGGCAAAGAGGGATAGATAATGCCAGAAAAGATATTATTGTATAATGTTAAAGAACCACAGGATATTATTAAAGCAGCATCTAATATGAGAATTGCTTCTGGATTTATTAGTGAATCCGATTCAGATAAGACATTGGCGGAGCTTGCTGCGGAGGTAAAAGGCATGCCATCAGATGTGGCAGAATATCATTCACAGGAGAATAAGGAAAGCCTTGTAATATTCTGCGATGTGACAGATAAGCATATGGACAGGCTTCTTTTTGAAATGAGACAGAAGAATACTGGTGTAACATTCAAGGCAGTATTAACGGATTCCAATAGGAAATGGAATATTAGTCAGATGCTTGTAGAGATGAGAAGAGAAAGATTTGAATATATGCGGAGAAATATGAAATAATAATTATTAAAGTCTGCAAATAAAAGATAAGGAGAGATATACTATGGAAATTAAGCATGTTAAAGCAAGTGAATTTAATAATGAGGTACTTAAGTCAGATAAGCCTGTGCTTGTAGATTTTTGGGCAGACTGGTGTGGACCTTGCAAGATGTTAGGTCCTGTTCTTGAACAGGTTGCAGCAAAGGTTGACGATGTACAGATTGTTAAGATTAATGTGGATGAAGAATCATCAGTAGCAGAGAAATATAATATTATGTCTATCCCTACACTTCTTTTGTTCAAGAATGGCGAATGCGTTGCAAAAAGCGTTGGATTTATAAGTGAAGGACAGGTAATGGAATTTATTGGTAAATAAGTATTAAAATCGCTGGAACAGCGCTTGGATACTGTATTGTTTTAAGGGGAATATTCAAAGAGTATTCTCCTTAAATTGTACAAAATTAAATACTCTTGACAAATCTATTGATTTATTATCTGAAGCATGTTAGAGTAATCATGGTTGAATTGTTATGGATTTGTCAATGTATATTTATAGGAACAATAAGTATCCTATAAAGCATGACATTTTTTATTTTAACCAAAATTGTATACAGTGTACAAAAGAAAATACAATACATTTTCTTAAAGAGTACATTGAAATATATTATATTTAAGGAGGATCAATTCAAATGGTTGAGAAGACACAGTGGGCTGGATTCAAGGGAAGACTTTGGAAAGAAGAAA
>JABLTO010058277.1_pt1 | contig 12914 bp, 8 predicted proteins | sample 7160091 | NCBI WGS metagenome assembly JABLTO01 (sample SAMN14651225, study PRJNA627086) | human gut metagenome | isolation source: feces | host: Homo sapiens
CGGCACCACGCGTCAGCGTGGCCGGCAACGAACTGGCAATCATTGACTATAAAGAAGTAGTACAAATACGCTCTTGAGTTCTCAAACCACCACCACTCACCCACCTCGCGGACCGGAACCATCCGGACCACTCGCTGAGCGGCAGCAAGGGATTAACTTACACGAACCCGTCCACTTGCGCAAATCGGCATTCCGCAAACCCCGTAAAAACCCTTGCGGCGCAACGCATTCATCGGCGTGTCGAAAACCGCCTATCGCACGCCACATCATCGCAGAAATGCTTCAAACAAGCCTCAAAACGGCCTGAAATTCATCAGAAAAACCTGTCTACGGGCGTGTCGTGAGCCTGCAACGGTTTCCAAATACGGTCGGAAAGCCGAAAAAGACGCATACGGAGGAAACCGCGCGGTGGTATGTATGGAGGTATGAGCAAAAAAATCGCAGTATTAACGGGCGCAGGCATCTCCACGTCCGCAGGCATCCCTGACTTCCGCGGCCCGGACGGCGTCTGGACCAAACATCCCGAGCAAATGAACGTGTACGACATCGACGCGTTCCTAGCCAATAAGGAAGACCGCGAGTATTCCTGGCGCTGGCAAAAGGAATCGCCAGTATGGAACGCGCAGCCGGGCACCGCACACAAAGCGCTCGTCAAGCTGGAACAGGCAGGGCTGCTGACGCTGCTCGCCACGCAGAATTTCGACGCACTCCATGAAAAAGCAGGCAACAGCAGCAACGTCATCGTCAATCTGCACGGAACCATCGGCACCTCGCACTGCATGAAGTGCCACGCGAAATACGACACCGCCGAAATCATGGCGAACCTCAACAACGAGCCGGATCCGCACTGCCATCGCAAGCTGCCATACAGCGGCAATATGCCATGCAATGGGCTGATCAAAACCGACGTCGTCTACTTTGGCGAAGCGCTGCCGGATGGTGCGATTGAAAAGTCATACCGTCTGGCGGCGCAGGCCGACGAATTGTGGGTGATCGGCTCCACGCTGGAAGTGATGCCGGCGGCGAGCATTGTGCCGGTCGCGGCACAGGCGGGCGTGCCGATCACCATCATGAACATGGGACGCACGCAATACGATCGCTTGGCCACACGGCTTATCCGCGACGATATTGCGATTGCGCTGCCGCAGTTGGTCGACGAGACAATCGCCGCGGAACAGGGCAAATAACACCGAATGAACAAGCAAGGCTCCTCAACCTGATTGGGTTTGAGGAGCCTTCTTTGATGCGGAAGATATGCGAGAATCCGCGCTTATCCACCGTGGGAAATCAGTAGATGCGCTTGGGCCGGAAACCGGCCGCGCGCATCGCGTCAAGGATGCGGTCGATGTGCTCAGGGCCGTTGGTTTCAACGGTGACGCCCAAGGAAACCGAATCAGTGTAATGGCTGGAAGCCTTGAACTGGTCGTGATCGAGTGCGATGACGTTAGCGCGCTGCTCGGCCAGAATCGTGGCCACCTTGACAAGCTGGCCAGGGGTATCCGGAAGCTCAACCTCGAAGTTCATGATGCGGCCACGGGCAATCATGCCCTTCTGAATCACCGCGCTGATGGAGACAGTATCCTCATTGCCACCGGAAAGAATCGGCACCACCACATGCGGACCCTGTGCTTCGGCGAACTTGCGCGAACGTAGATTCAGATGCTCGAGCGCAGCCAAGGACACGGCACCAGCAGCCTCGACCACCAGCTTGTGCTTCTCCAGCATGAGCAGAATCATCTCGTTGATGTCACGCTCGGTAACAGTGACCAAATCGTCAAGGAACTCGTTCAGCAACGCGAACGTGAGATCACCCGGACGCTTCACGGCAACGCCTTCGGCCGACGTGCGCACCTGGTCGGCCGGCACCACATGACCGGCGGCCAACGAATTCTTCCAAGCGGGGCTACCTTCCGGAATGGCGCCGATCACACGCACCTCAGGCTTGAACGTCTTGATGGCGAGCGCCACGCCCGCGCCCAGGCCGCCGCCGCCCAAGGGCACGACCACGTCGGTGACGTTCGGCACGTCTTCGAGAATCTCAAGACCGATGGTGCCTTGGCCGCACAGCACCTCATAATCATCGAACGGGGGCACGTAGATCATGCCTTCGTTGTCGCTCAGTTCCTGCGCGTGCGCTGCGGATTCGTCGAACACCTCGCCGCACAGCACCACGTCCGCGCCGTAAGCCTTGGTGGCGTCCACCTTCAACGGCGGCGTGATCTGCGGCATGCAGATGGTGGCCTTCGCGCCACGCTCACGGGCCGCGTACGCCACACCCTGCGCATGGTTGCCTGCGGAAGCGGTGACGATGCCATGCGCAAGCTGCTCGTCGGACAACGATGCGATCTTGTTATACGCGCCACGAATCTTGAATGACCCAGTGACCTGGAGATTCTCCGGCTTGAGCAGAATCTCATGTCCGGTCATCTCGGACAGCACCGGGGACGGAATAATCTCCGTGTGGCGTGCGGTGCCCTTCAGTCGTTCGGCGGCCAGTTTCAATTCAGCGGCATGATCACGCCGCAATGCTTTGAGCACCTCGTTTTGTTCCATGGACGTTATTGTAAGCGCACGTCTGCCGAAAATGCCGTGCGATTGCCGAATCGCAATCGAATCCGTGCCTCAGAATCGCACGGAAAAAGAAACGTCCGACAGGTTTCGTGATGAACCTGCCGGACGTTCCGCAGAGAGTTATAGGGAAAGATCGATCAGAGCTGAATCACGACTCCCTCCCAGCGAGCGAGCTCGCCACGAGCGATCGATTTAACACTATGCATAGCATCATAGGTGCTGAGCAGTACTTGCGGATCGGACACGCCGTCGGAAAGCAGCTCCGCCACGTCCGAAGGCAGCGCCGCGGACCTGTCGGTGAGGTTGACCACGACAAGAATCGTGTCGTCGCCATTGGTGCGCGTGAAAGCATACACCTGATCGCTGTCGGCGGCGAGCAGATGCCATTCGCCAGTGGAGATGGTGGCGCTGTTGTGCCGCATGGCGATGAGCTTCTTGTAGAACGTGTACACGGAATCCGGATCGTCGAATTCCTCGGCCGCGTTGATTTCCACATGATTCGGGTTGACGCTGATCCATGGTTCGACGGGCGCGTCTGGCGCGGTGAAGCCGGCGTATTTGGAGGCGTCCCACTGCATGGGGGTGCGCGCGTTGTCGCGGCCGATGAGGGCGAGGGCGGCCATCATGGATTCGGACGACTGGCACTTGGCTTCCTCCACGCGCTGGCGATAGCCATTGAGGGCCTCCAAATCGCGGTACTGTTCCAGCTTGGTGAAGTGGGCGTTGGTCATACCCAGCTCCTCGCCTTCGTAAATGTACGGAGTGCCACGATGCATGTGCAGCACCATGCCGAACGCCTTGGCGCTCAGCTCGCGCGAATCGCGGTCGGAGTCGTTGCCCCAACGGGAGACCACGCGCGGCTGGTCATGATTGCAGAAGAACAGGCTGGCCCAACCGGCCTTCCTCACGGCCTCCTGCTGCTCGGTCATACGGTCGCGCAGGTTTTTGACCTCGAACGGCACGGTATTCCACTTGGAGCCTTCCTGGTCGATGCCGACATGGTCGAACAGGAATAGCATGTCAAGTTCCTTGTTGGCCGGATCGGTGACGTGCTCGTTACGGGCCGGGGTGATGCCCGGAGCCTCGCCCACGTTGATGTAGCCTTCACGGCCTTCGAATACCTCACGGCGCATTTCGGCGAGGAACTCGTCGATGCGCGGACCGTCGGAGCAGAACGGGAACGGGCTGGAATAGCCTTCCTCGCCGACCGGCAGATCGGCGATTTCGGAACCGTCCTCGCCCGGCAGCCTGCCGTTCTTGTCGACGGTCTTGGAGATCTGGGTGATCACGTCCATGCGGAAGCCGTCGATGCCGCGATCCATCCACCAATTCATCATCTTGTAGACGGCCTTGCGCACCTCGGGATTCTCCCAGTTGAGGTCGGGCTGCTTCTTGGAGTACTGGTGGAAGAAGTATTCGCCGCGCTTCGGGTCGTACTCCCATGCGGAGCCGCCGAAGTAGGAGCCCCACTGGTTCGGCTCGGCGCCCGGAGTGCCCGGCTCATGGCCCGGCTTGGCGGGACGCCACCAATACCAATCCGCATGAGGATCGTTCTTGTCGCGGGAAGCCTGGAACCAGGCGTGCTCGTCGGACGTGTGGTTGACGACCAGGTCCATCACGATCCTCAGGCCGCGCTTGTGCGCCTCGGCGAGCAGTTCGTCCATGTCCTCGAGGGTGCCGAACAGCGGGTCGATGTCCTGGTAATCGGAGATGTCGTAGCCGTTGTCGTCCTGCGGGGACCTGTAGACCGGGGACAGCCACAGCACGTCCACGCCGAGGTCGGCGAGGTAGTCGAGGCGGCTGGTGATGCCCTTCAGGTCGCCGATGCCGTCGCCGTTGGAATCCTGGAAGGAACGCGGGTAGATCTGGTAGACCACCGCGTTCGCCCACCATGGATTCGGGGTGGCGCCGTTCGAACGGACGGTGTCAGGAAGAGTGGAACGATTGAAATTCGTCATCGCGATTGAGCTCCTTTGCCTAAGTGGACTGGATGAACTTTGCTATATCCCATGGTACGTAAAGCGTTTTTTCTTTCTTGCCTGCGGCGCGTTTTGCAAAGCAGGAAATGAAAGATATATTGCAAGCGGGATGCGCCCTTCGGAATCACATCAATGCATACGAAAAGCAGGAATCCTCGAAAAAGGGGAAACGAGGATTCCCGCTCGGCGCTGTGAAGTTTTACTTCACAAGCAGACGTCCTACGGCCGCGTTGTTCCTGCCTTCGCTCGCCTATCGGCTCGCTCAGGAGGAGCCTATGAACAGTCCACAGGACTGTTCACTTCACGGCTCCTCTCATCACACCACCGACGACCCACTTTTGGGCGAAGATGTAGACGATGAGGACCGGGGCCATGGCCATCAGGTAGGAGGCGAAGGCCATCGGATAGTTCGACGTGAACTGGCTCTGGAACACGTACTGCGCCAGCGGAATCGTCTGATTGCTCTGGTCGGTCAGCGTGATCAACGGCAGCAGGAAGTCGTTCCATGCCCACAGTGCGGTCAGGATGGCGATCGTGGCGTTGATCGGTCCCATCAGCGGGAAGATGATCTTCCAGAAGATGCGCCAGGTCGAAGCGCCGTCGATACGCGCCGCCTCTTCCAGCGAAATCGGAATCGAACGGATGAAGCCGATCGCGATGAACAGGTTCGTGCCGATGCCGAGAATCGTGTACAGAATGATCAGACCGAGCTGGTTGTCCAGGTGCAGGGTGCCCATTTCCTTGGCGATCGGCAGCATGACGACGGTGAACGGCACGAACATCATGGCCAGGAAGAAGTAGTACAGGAAGCGGAAGAACCGCTTATCCATGTTCCTTGCCACGGCGTACGCGACGAACGTGTTCGTCAGCAGCGTCAGCACCACAGCGCACACGGTGATGATCGCGGAATTGAGCGCGGCCTTCGGATAGTTCACCTTGTTCCACGCGTCCGCGAAATTATGCCATTCCCACGTGGTCGGCAGGCTGAACGTGCCCGCTTCGCCCGGCGTCTTCAGCGCGGTGACGACGGCGAAGTACAGCGGCACGAGCACCGTCAGGCTCAGCACGGCGACGGCCGCCGTCAGCCACCAGTTGATGCTGTGGTCCTTGCGGATCTTCTCCGGCTTCGCTTGCGATTGTCCGCTTTGCGCGGCGGCCGGCTTGGTTGCAACAGTTGCGCTAGTCATGATTTCTTCCCCTTACTCTCAGACCTTTTCCTTGCCGCTGAAGAACTTCAGCTGCACGAATGCGAGGATTGCCAGCACGATGAAGAACGTGACCGCGTTCGCCATCTGGTAGGAGTATTCGCCGTTGCCCAGGCCGTTCTGGAAGATCAGGTAGGAGACGGTTTCGGTCTTGGAATCCGGACCGCCCTTGGTCAATGCCATGACCTGGTCGAACGCGCCGAGCGAGTTCTTGAGGCTCAGCACCATGTTGATGGTGAAGAACGGGCCAATCAGCGGGAACGTGATCTGCCAGAAGTTCTGCCAGGCGTTCACGCCGTCGATGGACGCGGCCTCATAGATTTCGTTGTCGATGGTCTGCAGACCCGCCAAGTACAGCAGCGTGGAGTAGGCCACACCCTGCCAGATGGACAGGAACACGATCGGGAACCATGCCAGATCCGGATTGGAGATCATGGATGTGGACAGCCAATCGATGTGCAGCGCCTGGCCGAGGGCCGGCAGCGGGGTCATGAAGATGTACTTGAACACGTAGCCGATGACCAGCACCGACAGGGTGTACGGAATGAAGAAGATGGCTCGGAAGCCGTTCTTGAAGGCGATTTTGGAGTTCAGCAGCACCGCCAGGAACATGCCGAGGATGTTCGTGCCGAGCGTGATCAGAATCGCGATGAAAATCGTGAACAGATACGCGTGGCCGACGCGTGCGTCCTGGAACATCGCGATGTAGTTCTTGAAGCCGATGAACTTGTAATCGCCGTAACCCTGCGAATTGGTGAACGAGTACATCGCGCCCTGCAGGAACGGCAGGTACAGGAAGATGCACACGAGAATCATCGCGGGAATGGTCATCCAGTAGAACGCCGGATCGACCTTGCGCTTGGAGTATTTCGAAACCTTCTTCGGCTTCTTTGCGGCGGCCTTGTCGGCCTTGGCCGAGATATTGCCAGTCATTGTCGTTCCTCCCCTCACCTAAAGTTCCTGGCTTCGATCTTGTCGTATTCCGACTGCATGCTGTTCAGGAATCGTTTAGTATTGCCCGACTGCACCAACGTCTGCAGGAAACCGGCGAGGTTGATGCTTGCCGGCACGTAGTGGTCACAGAAATCAGCCAGCTTGCCGGCCTTGTAGAAGTCGAGCACGCCATTCAACGCTTCATCGCCGACGTACGTATCCTTGTACGGGGTGAACGCAGACTGCTGCTTGGAGTAATCCTGCACGTTCTCCTCGCTCATCAGGAAGTCGACGAATTCGCGAGCCTCGGTGTAATGCTTCGTATGCGCGCCGATCGTCAGCATCACGTCGTCGCCGGCGGTCAGCTGCTGTTCCTTGACGTTGTCGGTGGCCGGCATCTGCGCGAACCGCAGATTGGCGTCCTTGTTGATCAGACGGATCTGCGGAATCGCGTACGTGCCGAGCGGCAGAATCGCGGCCTTGCCGGAAGCGATGTCCTGCGTAGCCTGCTGGTAGGTGACGGCCGGATTCTTCTGCGTGTAGTTCTGGTAAATTTCAATCAGCTTGCCGCTGACGGGCGTCCACAAGTCGGAGAAGGTCTTGCTGCCGTCCTTGAGATACGCGTATTCCGATTCCGGCACCAGCGTCGAATTCAGCGATGCAAGCGGCGCCTGCAACGTCCACGGATCGGCGGTGCTCGCCTCAACCGGCGTGACGCCCTTGGCCTTGAGCCGCTTGAGCAGCGCGATGAATTCGCTCCACGTCTGCGGCGGATTGTCCGGATCCTCGCCGGCCTGCTTCCACACATCGGCGTTGATGATGTAGCCGCTTGCGTTGCCCGCGTACGGAATACCGTACAGACGCTTCTTGGACTTGTCGGTGGTCTGCACGAGGCTCTTCGCGATGTTCACCATGCCCGGATTGAGCTCGTCGACGATCTCGTCGTCGGTGAAATCGTGGAAGACGCCCGCTTCGGCGAGCATGCCGTAATTGATGTCGCCGTTGATGGTGATGACGTCGGGTTCGCGGTTCTTCACCAGTCGCGTGCGCAGATCGGTGGTGGCGTCCGACGAATTGTTGACATTGACTTTGATGTTGGAATGGGTTTTCTCGAATTCACGCGCCTTGGCGGTGAACCAATCCGCCGCCTCGGACTTGAATTGGAAGAAATCCAAGGTGACCGTGCCGGCGGTGCTGTTGCCGCAGCCCGCGAGCCCGACCGTCAACGCGACCGCGCATGCAGCCGTGACGACACGACCCGCGATCCGCCTGAAAGTGCCTGCGTTGGCATTGGAATCAGGTTTCATTCTCTCGACTCCTTTGTATTTTCCTTTTTCACGGCAGGCCGGCTTCATTACCAGCCTCCGTTGCTTTTTAATTGTAGAATCGGCTTGTTTTCATTCCCAGTTTCCGCGCGCCCGCACTGTACGGAAATAAAAAACGGTTATTTTGTTATTCTTGGAAAGAAAATAGACGGTAAGGACGGTCCGATATGGCGATTTCCCCGATTCCACACTGGTTTGAAGGCTCGGAGTACACGCATAAGGTTGCGGCCTGCATTATGAAGTACGGTCCGATTTCGCGCATCACGCTGGCACAGATCCTTGGCCTTTCGCAAGGCGCGGTATCGCGCATCACCAGTGATTTGATTTACGCTGGCGTGATCGAAGAGACGCCAATGGCAGCGGGGCATGGCGGCAAGTTACCGAAAGATTTCTTGCGGAAATCGGCACAAAAGTCAATCCAGAAAGAAAATACGGAACGTCGCGGCCGTCCGCAGACCGGACTGCGCATCATCGCCAATGCGCGCACGTTCGTCGGCATGAAAATCAACACCACCCATATCACTGCCGTAACAGTAAACGCGCTTGGGCAGATTGTGACCGGCTGCCATGACCTGCCGCTCGACGACGATTCGCCGGAAACGGTGGTCGACGTTATTCGGCAGCTGACCATGGACTGCGCCGACGAGGCGATAATGGCGGGATTGCCTTCGCCATGCGCGGTCGGCGTCTCGTTGGGCGGACACATCGTGGATGATTCGATGGTGACGTTCGCGCCATTCCTGCATTGGTCAAAGCCCGTGGAGTTTTCGGCGTTGATCCAGGAGGCGACCGGACTGCCGACCGGCATCTACAACGACATCGACTCATTGGTGGTGGACGCGTGCATGTTCGGCTCGGGCGTCGGATTGAACAGTTTCGCCGTGGTGACGATCGGCATCGGCGTGGGATATTCGCTCACCGTCAACGGCGAGCCGATCGACAATCCCGACAAAAGCTATGGCCTGGTCGGGCATATTCTGGTCGACCCCGACGGGCCGCGCTGCATTTCCGGACATAAAGGTTGCGCGACGTGCCTAACTGACAATTCAATCGCAACAGAATATTCGGAAATGATCGGACATCCGGCGACGTTCGACGAATTCGCGGCCGCAGCGCGCGCCAGCAAAACGCAGGCCACGAATCTGGTGAACCGCACCTGTTTCCGTTTGGGTACATTGATCGCGACCATCGCCAATCTTGCCATGCCCGACAAAATCATGATCGCTGGCGAATCGTCGTTCATTGCGAAACTCGGCATAGACAACCTGCGTAACGGCATCAATATGTATCGGCATAGTCAAGCCGCGCCGGTCGATTTCGAAATCGCCGAGCACGACTGGTCGCTGTGGGGCAAAGCGGCCGCAGCGCAGGCGATTCGGCAGTATGTGGGCTGACTACGCAGACCGATACAGCCGATACATAGGCTGATTACACGATTTGCCGGCGCTGAAGGGGGTCAGTGCCGGCAAATCAAAAATAAATCGGAAGCGAATCAGAAAGTAAACCAGTTACTTCAGACGCGCACCACCTTGAACAGGACGGCTTGCGCCGGATGAATTGCCGGCGGACGGATGCCGTAGGTGGCGAGCGCGCGGCCGGTCATCTTCACACCGTCGGCGGTCCACCAGCCGAGCGGGCTCTGGCCGTTGCCGATGTCCTGCTTGGCCAGGTCGAGGCTCACGTCGAGCGGGGACACCTCGTATACGGCGTCCGGGTCGAGGCCGGGCAGCTTCACGGGAGCGGCCGGGTAGGTCTGCGAGGTGGTCAGCTGGGTGAAACGGTAGATCGCGGCGGCCTTGTTCGGCATGACGCAACCGTCCACGCGCACGGCGGGGTCGGCCGCGTCGGAATGCACGACGGTGTCGACGGCGAACCATTCGCGGTGCTTCTTGAATTCGGCGGTCCATTCGGCGAGCTTGTCGATGTCCTCCTGCGGTTCCTTGAGCAGGTTCCATTCGATGCCCATGTGTCCGAAGAAGGCCGTGGCCATGCGCATTTCCTGCGATGTGGCGCGGTGCGTGGAATGCGCCGGGGAGGCGCCCACGTGCTCGCCGATCATTTCCGGCGGCACCAGCAGCGACGTGTAGCGCTGGATGTCGGCGCGTTCCACCGGGTCGACGCAGTCGGAACCCCAGATACGATCGGCGACTTCGAGGATACCGAGGTCGACGCGGCCGCCGCCGGACGAGCAGCTTTCGATTTCCAGACCGGGATGGGCCGCTTTCAGGTCGGTGAAGATCCGATACACGGCGAGCGTCTGGTTGTGCACGGCGGGACGTCCGGTGCGCGGCGACACCGCTTCGGTGACGTATTTGTTGTGATCCCATTTGATGTAGTCGATGCCGAGTTCGCCGACGAGCTTGTCCATGGCGCCGTAGATGTACGCGTACGCGTCAGGATTGGTGAGATCGACGACCTGCTGAGTGCGCCCCTGCATCGGCAGACGGTTGGCGGTGGGCTTCAGCACCCAGTCCGGGTGGGCGCGGAACATATCGGAGTCCGGGTTGACCATTTCCGGTTCGAACCACAGGCCGAACTCCATGCCTTTGCCGTGCACGTAGTCGGCGAGCGCCTTGAGGGACTTGTCCCCATCGGGCCAAACGTCCTGTGAGATCTGCCAATCGCCCAGACCGGCGGTGTCGTCTCGGCGGGCACCGAACCAGCCATCATCCACGACGAAGCGTTCCACGCCGCTTTCCACGGCCTTGTCTGCGAGCGCGGTCAGGGTGTCGTAATCGTGGTTGAAGTAGACGGCTTCCCATGTGTTGAGGATGACCGGACGCGGTTTGGGCGCGATGCCATGGTCCACGAGCCAGTCGCGGTGCACGCGGCGGATGTAACCGTGGAAGCGTGAGGCGACTTCGTTGAGCCCCTCGCCGTAAGAGCCGACGAGCCATGGCGTGGTGTAGCTTTCACCGTGTTCCAGACCGACTTCGCCGCCGAAGAGCACTTCGCCGCCACCGATCACGCCAGTGGTGTAGGGCAGTCGTTCCGCGGACAGCACGCTGTTGCCGCTCCATGCCACGTGCGCGGAGTAGACGTTGCCGTGGGTGAAACCGAAGCCGTGTTCGCCAACGCTGAGCAGCAGGGTGGCGTCGAAGTCGGGGCGGCCGATCATGGAGGATTTGGCGAAGCGCCCTATGGTGAAGTCCTGGCGCTGTGGGGAACGCTCACGCAGATGGTGACCGGTGGTGGTGAGGATCTCGTTGGCGTCGGCGGGCACGCTGAATGCAAGTTCGATCTTGCCGATCTCGAGTCGTCCCTCGCCGGTGTTCGTCACCTCCGCATGCTGGCGGATGAGGCCGGTTTCATCGAGCTCACAGGTCCACGTAAGTTTCACGCATTGTTCCACGTCCTCGGCAGTGACGGTGACGGTAGGCGTCTGCTTGGGCTCGGAGGCCACGCTCCAGCTGGGGTAGCCGTCTTTTTCGGCCATGGTGTAGGTTTTGCCGGCGGCCACGGTTTCGGCTTTGATGTCGGTGACCTGGAACTTGCAGAACAGTTCCACGCCGTCACGGCGCACGTCGAAACGGTCAGAGCCGGACCACGCTTCGGACTGTGTCGGCAGCACGCTCGGCCATGCGGTGTAGTCGAGGGCTCCGGAAACACGCTGCGGAGCGAGCGCGTCGAACGTGTTGATCACGGTTTCCGGTGCGGTGAGCGGGCGACCCCAATGCACGAATCTCGGCAAATCGCTGCCGGGGAACACCAGAGCAAAAGCTGCGGCGGCAGCCGGCTGCTCGGCATACACGGCGGTAAGGGGTGTGCCGTTGGAAGCGGTGCCGTGGAAAGTCTGAATGAGCGTCATTGCAGCATCCTTTTCTTGCGATTCTTGGTTGGTATGACGCTTTGATGATACTGCATACCGCTTTTCTTCCCATCGCCCTGCGTGTTTGTTTCTTTCGGAAAGTAATTAGCGTCGGCGCGCGAAGAAATCGGTCATCAATCGCCCGCATTCCGCTTCGCGCACACCGCCAATCACTTCCGGTACAAGTCCGACGTGCGGATCGCGGGGAATATCCCATACCGAACCGCATGCACCCAACTTGGCATCCCACGCACCGAACACAATACGTCCGATATGCGTCTGCAGACAGGCACCGGCGCACATAGGGCACGGCTCCAACGTAACGACAAGCGTGCAATCAGCGAGATTCCAAGTGTCAAGCGAGGCGGCCGCTTCAGCCATCGCCTTGACTTCGGCGTGGGCAAGCGGATCGGCATACGTCTCACGCAGGTTCCGCCCGCGGCCAATCACCCGGCCGTCAGCGGCAAGCACGACGGCACCGACCGGCACCTCGCCATCCGCGGCGGCTTCGCGGGCCAGCGCGATCGCCGGTTCCATATCATCGTCCCATCGCATACGCCACAGTGTAGCGGCGGCCATACGACCGCTCCGCACGACTGGTCCGCACGTCCGACCTGCGCGCCCAACCGAAGCGGCACGAACGTCAGCCCATGGCGAAACACGCTCATAACCGCCTCTTGGTAGGCTGGAAAAGGTTGAAAACACGCGCGAAGGAGGCACGTTGGCGGTATTCGAGTTGATTCTATGCATCATCGCTGCCGTCGTATTATCTTCCTTCTTAAGTCGTTTCATACCCAAGGTCTCCACGCCGCTCGTGCAGATCGCGTTGGGCGCGCTGGCATCACAACTGCCGTTCTTTCCGGACGTAACGCTCAGCCCTGAACTGTTCATGGTGCTGTTCATCGCGCCGCTGCTGTATTTGGAAGCGCATGAAATCGATAAATCGGAACTGATCAAATCGGTGAAACTGTCATTGTCATTGGCGATCGGTTTGGCGATCGCGACGATGGCGGCGGTCGGTTTCGCGTTGCATGCCGTATGGCCGGTCATCAGGCGCAGCTTGTTAGGGTGCACCCGCTTGACCGTTGCACCG
>JABLTO010206757.1_pt1 | contig 12913 bp, 9 predicted proteins | sample 7160091 | NCBI WGS metagenome assembly JABLTO01 (sample SAMN14651225, study PRJNA627086) | human gut metagenome | isolation source: feces | host: Homo sapiens
CTGCGGATACAGATAATGCTGGATTCTTAACTGTGATAGTAGCCTTTAATGTCTTCTTTACAGCCTTACCAGACTTCTTACCAGTTACCTTAACAATATTTTCCACTGACCATACTGCCAGCAGAGTGGATAAAACAGGTATCTGCAGCATAGCATGTTGAAGAATCTTTCAATCTTAAGTAACGTACAAGCAACGCACAAGAAACGGGGTAGTACAAACGGAATTTATATGACCATATTTTGTGAGTCATTTTTGCTGGAAAAATTTAAGTAACACACAAGTAACAATGCCGATTTTTCATATTTTGTCGATTGCTTCAATGAGTTCGTGTATGTCCAAATGCGTGTAGACACGTTCGGTTAATGTCATGGCTCCGGCATGGCCGACAATTTTTTTGATAATGGTCTGATCCACATGTGCATCGGCGAGCATTGAGATCGTTGTATGACGGCAGCAGTGTGGGGTACGGTCGATGTTCAGGCGCTGCAGCAGTGGTTTAAATACATTGATGTAATAATTATGGTAAGTAAAATGCTCACTGTCCATGGTGTGGATAAGGTATTCACTGTGCGAACAGTCATTGTACCAGGAGGTGTAAAAGGGCAGGACTTTTTCGGCGATAGGGACTTTGCGGATACCGTTTTCTGTTTTGCTGTCAACTACGTCGAAGTATCGTTCAGGCAAGTGGACATTTTCTTTTTTCAAGTCAAGCAGTTCGGAAACACGGACCCCATTGTAGATGAGCATAAGAACCGTCTGGTAATAGCGGTCATCGGTATGTTTCCATAAGGTTTCTATTTCATCCGTCGTGAAGCGGTTGCGTTCTGCTTTATTTGGATTACGGTCTTTATATTTGGTGATGTTGACATAGGGAGAGTAATCTTTGCAGATAATTTCGTGTTTCATCGCATAGTCGTATAACTGATTGAACAGGATGCGGAGCTTTTTTAGGGTGGGATAATTTTTCCCACAGCGGTCGACGACGCGTTGCAGATCATCCAGGCGCAAATTGCGGAATGGTACATCTGCGATATCTTCACAAATGGAGTATGCGGCGCGGTATCCTTTGATGTTGGAGGCGGAGGTGGTCGGAAATTTTTCTTCGGACCAGCGCAGATAGATGTCATGGAAGGTAAGCCTCAGGGCAGCTGCATCAATTGGATAGTCATTGTATTTGGCTAAAATCTGTAAGGCTTCGGCCCGGGTGGGCGCGTAACCAATAATTTGGAATTTTTGTACGTGTTTTCCGGTTTTGTCATTGTGGTACCAGCCGGTGGTAATTCGCGCCGCATAGGGCCTTCTTCGGTTCCCGGATAATTTTACGACTCCGCCGTATCCTTTTGGTAATCTCATGGTTGTAATCCTTCTTTCTTTGGCAGTTTGTAGAGTAGTTCGGTTTTATGAAGTAAATTTACCTTTGATAGCTGGAAAAATAAAGAGAATAATTGAAAAAAGAATTATTTTGGGGTATTATGTCTATTAGTTACGGATAAAATTGTGAGATAAATGCAAGGAGAAAAGGATTTTGAATGTGAAAAATAGAAAAGATTCAAAAATTAGTAAATTACTAATCCCGATCATTATTATAATGGGTTTTGTTCCAGTGATTGTACATTCCTATACGTATAATACGAATCTGGCGCAGTTTGACTGGTTCCCGACTAATGCAAATGAACAGACAGATCTTTATTTCTGGTGGAAGATGCTGGCGATTATTATTGTGGGCATTGTTATGATTGTGATCATGGCGAATCAGTATCGAAAGAAAAAGAATTTCATGTTTGATAATTCTTTTTATGCGTTGATGGGATATGCAGTGTTTGTAATGATGTCAGCGTTATTTTCAAATTATAAGTACTGGGTTGTGCGTGGAACCTATGAATTGTTTGAGCCGGTCTGGGTTGTACTGATCTATATGATTTTGTGCTACTATACATATAATTATGTGCAGGAAGAAAAACAGATTGATGTGATACTGCGTTGGTCTGCTATAGGTATGGCAATTGTAACGGTCATTGGATTCTTCCAGTATTTAGGTTTAGATTTTATGAAGACTACGATAGGAAAATGTCTTGTTCTCAGTCCGTCTTTATGGGGAGACTTAGATAGTCTGACTTATGGATTTGCTGATCGGACAGTCTATACGACGTTGTATAATCCAAATTTTTTGTCTTTCTATTTTGGAATGCTTATTCCATTGTTAGTTTGTCTTTTTATTGGAACAAAGAAAATCTGGCAGCGTGTGGTTATCGGCATTGCGGAAGTGCTTTGTATTGTATGTCTGATTGGAAGTTCCTCGGCATCCGGCTGGATGGCATTGGCAATTGTAACGGTAATCGCAGCATTGGTATTGCTTAGCCGCCGAAAGAAGTTGTTTGTTACAGGAATCATAGTTGTTATTATTGGAGCGGTTGCAGCTGTCGTATTGGCAAATACAACGGAAATCGGACGTGGAGTTAAGAATACAATCGTTGGTACTTATCATATGGAAGACCAGTATTCTTTACAGGACATTAAAACAAATAATGAGAATATTGAATTTATGATCTGGAACAATCCATTATATGTATCTTATGAAGTGGATGCAGGTGATGTGATTACCATAACCTGCAAGGATGCAGATCAAAATATTCTAGAGACAACAGAAGTCGATGAGGAAAAGCAGATTTCCAATATCAATGATGACAGATTTGCAAACGTACAGGTTCAGCCAATCATGTTTACAGGAGATATTCCGGGAATCAGTGTTTATGTGGATGGAATCTCATGGAACTTTACAAAGACAGAGACAAATAAATATGCATATATGAATTCCGCTGCAAAGATGGTTGATTTTCCACAGGTAAAGCCGTCACATTTGTTTCTGGATGATGCCATGAGTAACAGGGGACGTATTTGGAACAATATAATTCCGGCATTGAAAAAGCATATAGTTATGGGATCGGGAGCAAATACGTTTCTGTTTGAGTATCCGCAGGATGATTATATCAGTCAGGCATATGTGTATGGATTTAACAGTTATGGTGTGAAGGCACATAGCTGGTATTTGCAGCAATGGCTGGAGACTGGTCTGTTGGGAACATTAGGATTACTTGGTTTCTTATTCTGGTATGTGATTAAATCAATTCGTATTTACCGCAGAGTAAGTTTGCAGAATCGGCTCAGCTGGATTGGATTTGGTTTATTTACGGCAGTACTTGTTTATATGTTTGTAGGTATTGTAAATGATTCCAATGTATGTACAGCTCCAGTATTCTGGTGCATGCTTGGATTGGGATTAGCGGTAAATCGTATGCTTGTAGAAAAAGATGGCTTATTTGTAAAGGAGACGGCTGAAGCAGAGGTTGAAAATGCAATCATATCGGAAGATAAGACTGATAAGCAGGTAAAACAGACAACACCTGCAGCTACAAATGTAAAGAAATCATCCGCAAAGAAACAGTCGAGAAAGCAACGAAAAAACCAAAAGAAATAGAAAGACATTTATGAGAAAAATAATTATAGATAAACAACTATTGATTCGGAGAATCTTTTTAATCTGTTATGACATGCTTGCAGTTTTTGCTGCAAGCATAGTTGCATTATTGATTCGGTTTGATTTGCATATTATGAAGATTCCGGCAGAATATTTGGATGAAGTTTGGAGAACTCTTCCATATATGATGATTGTAACACTTCTGATATTTTGGATTTTACGATTGTATTCCAGCCTGTGGAGTTATGCAGGTGCGCTTGAGATGATGTATGTGGTATCGGCCTGTATTTTGGATACGATTGCAGTTGCCACAATTATTTTGATTCGCAACTGGGGAGATATGTATCCGGTTCCACGAAGTTTTTACATTCTATATGGTCTGTTTTTGTTCCTGTTTGTTATGGGATGTCGGTATTCCTACAGAGGTCTTCGTGTATTGCGGAACATGCATAGAGGTGGCATGTATCGTCGGAATGTTTTGGTTATAGGAGCAGGAGATGCCGGAAATCAGTTGATCAAAGAGATTAATAACAGCCCATATGTAAAGAAAAAAGTTGTGGGTGTGATTGATGATGACCGTAACAAGATTGGTAATTATATTCATGGAGCGAAAGTCGTAGGGGACCGCAGTGATATTCTGGAAAAAGTCGAAGAACTGCATGTGCATGAAATCATCATTGCCATGCCATCGGCTACACAGAAACAAATCAAGGGCATTCTTGATATCTGTAAAGGAACCGGATGCACACTGCAGCGCTTGCCGGGAATTTACCAGCTGGTAAATGGTGAGGTTAGTGTCAGCAAACTGAAAGATGTAGATGTCAATGATCTTCTTGGAAGAGATCCTGTGACGGTGGATTTGCAATCTATCATGGATTATGTCTCCGGAAAAGTAATCATGGTAACCGGAGGTGGCGGTTCGATCGGAAGCGAGCTTTGTCGGCAGATCGCAGCACATAAACCGAAGCAGCTGATCATTGTGGATATTTATGAAAACACGACCTATGATGTGCAAAACGAACTGAAAGTACGGTTCCCGGAGTTAAATCTCGTCGTGTTGATTGCATCTGTTCGTAACACCAATCGTATGAACTGGATTTTTGAACATTATAGACCGGAGATCATCTACCATGCAGCGGCACACAAGCATGTCCCGTTGATGGAAGAGAGCCCGAATGAGGCAATCAAAAACAATGTGCTTGGTACATGGAAGATTGTACAGGCGGCAGATCGGTATGGGGTAAAGAAATTTGTTATGATTTCGACAGATAAGGCGGTTAACCCGACAAATATCATGGGAGCCAGCAAGAGAATCTGTGAGATGATCATACAGACTTATAATCGCAGATCAAAAACCGATTTTGTAGCTGTACGATTTGGAAACGTTCTTGGTAGCAACGGAAGTGTGATTCCTTTGTTTAAAAAGCAGATTGAACGTGGAGGACCGGTGACAGTTACACATCCGGATATTGTGCGGTATTTTATGACCATTCCGGAGGCGGTATCTCTGGTACTACAGGCAGGAACTTATGCCAGAGGAGGAGAAATCTTCGTGCTTGATATGGGCGAACCGGTAAAGATTCTGGATCTTGCCAGAAACCTGATTCTTCTTTCCGGACATAAACCGGATGAGGATATTCGCATTGTATTTACGGGGCTTCGCCCGGGAGAGAAACTCTATGAAGAAATGCTCATGGATGAAGAAGGATTACAGGATACAGAAAACAATCTGATTCATATTGGAAAACCGATTGAGCTGGATGAAGATAAATTTATGCAGCAGTTGGAAGAATTGAAAGAGTACGTAGTCACAGAACCGGAGGATATTCGGGAGTATGTGAAGAAGATTGTGCCGACGTATCATCCGGAATTGGCAGGAGAAGGCCAGACAGATGAATAGTTGAATCGAAATGTAGTAAAATATTGAAGCATGTATAAGAAAATAGGTGTTGAAAAGATAACAAAGGAACTATATAATATCTATAAGAAAGATGCTAAATTAGAATACAAATGAAGGCGGCATAATGGCGGAAATAAGATGTCCTTTGATGGATAAAGAAGTTGATGGATTTGAATGTAATAACTCCTCTATTGAAGAACAAGTCAGAGATTCGTATTTTATTACATTGCTGAAACAGGCATATGGTCATCAAATTATTATAGATGGACAAATAGTTGGATATTATATGCTTTATTTTAAAAGTATAAAACCAAACGAAATTCACAAAATAATGGATGAAGAATATGAGAGTAATATGGTAGATTATTATATGGCAATGCATATAAGGTATCTTGCGATAGATAAGAGAGTACAGCATCGTGGCATTGGAACCATCGTATTAAGAGGAATTTTGGCCGAAATCATAGAACTTTCCAAAAAGTATCCAATAAGGATTATAACAATTGATGCATTAACGGAATATTATGATTGGTATAAAAACATAGGATTTAAAGATATACCTGGATGTGAAAGTGATGGGATAGTTCATCAAATGTATATTGATTGCATGACAAAGAAGGAAACGGAATGTCTAGAAGAGTTTTGTGGTCAATACAATTAAAAGGGGTGAGAGCACATGATCGATACAGAAATTAGATTAGATAGAACTTTTTATAAAGAGTTCTGTGATAGTATGAATAAGGTTGATGCACAAGCTATTTCCTTAAGAGATCGGTTTATTGATGGAATACAGGCAAGAACCGATGCAAAGGGAACTATGATTATAGATTGTCCGGACATTAATTTTGAGTTAGGAGCATTACGGGACGATAAAATAACAGTGGAAGTCACTGTTTCGCAAGATAAAAATGCGTTGGAATACAAAAACACGGTTTGTGTAGTAAAAATAGCAAGTGAACTCGAAAAAGCTGAAATTAATAAAAGAATTGAAAAAGAAGAAGATTGTTATACACCGGAAGAAAATTTAGTGAATCAAAAGTTTTCTATACAGTATGCAGCTTAAAATTGAGGAAATATAGATGAAAGAAAGTAATTTTCAGTTTACAAATCCAAGTTTATCATATTTAAAATTTGAGGAAAATAAGGATTTTGTAAGAGAACAGAATGAAAAAATAGAAATAGGAACAGAAATTAAAGTAGGAAATCATAAGATTGATGATACAAAAGCTATTGTGAGTATTTTTATTAAAATTGGAGAAGAAGCAGTTAATGTACCATTTTGTATAAAAACTGAATTTGAGGCTGAATTTATGTGGAATAAAGAACTAAACAATGAAAAGGTCGAATTGTTTTTGAACCAAAATGCTCCGGCGTTGTTATTGTCATATGTGAGACCTATTATTTCTATGATCACAAATGCTTCAAATTTTCCAGTCTATAACCTTCCATTTATTAATTTTACGGATGTGAAATAGATTACAATTTTTTAGAGAAGAGAGTTATAAAACTCTCTTCTCTTTTCATTTACAGATGAAAATTATTTCGAGGATGCCGGGTAGACAGGATTGCACGCTGTTTTGACATGGCAACATGTGTGTAGATTTCTGTAATGTGAATCGAACTGTGGCCGAGCATTTCCTGTATGTAACGAATATCGACATCTGCTTCTAAAAGGCTGGTTGCAAACGTATGCCGAAACATATGTGGAGTAATATGTTGCTCGATAGCAGCCAAAGAGGTATATTTATTGATCATTCTTCGAACCGATTGATCGGACAGGGGAGTGCCATTTAATGTTGCAAAGAAATGATTACAGGATTCAATCTGAGAAAGAAAAGTGTTTTGATATTCCTGTAAAATTTGTAGAACATCATCATTTCCGATTTGGACGATTCTTTCCTTGGAGCCTTTTCCGTAAATCAAAATTGTTCCATCATACAGATCGATATCCTGATTGCGCAGAGAGCATAATTCAGAAATCCGTATCCCGGTTGCAAATAAAAGCTCGATGACTGCGGCATCCCGCAAAGCATTTTTTCTTTGGAAATTTGTTTGTGCACTAGTTTTTTGCCGGTATACAGTAGATAAGAAATGTTCAATTGTATGCAATGGAATGGTTTTCGGTAAAATTACCGGTTCACGGAATTTTATCTGTATTTTACTGAAAGGATTTAAGGTAATCGTTTCTTTAAATTCTAAATAGTGAAAAAATGCTTTTGCAGATGCTATTTTTCTTTTAACTGTTTTGGGTTTGTATTGCAGATGCAAGCAACCAATGTAATCTTCCAGCAGAGGAGGGGTAATGTCTGTAATTTCCTTATGTGAAAAATTTTCATAAAACTGTTGGAGGTCAATACGGTAGGCTTTCAAAGTTTTGGAATCCAGGCGTTTTTGGTTATGGCAGTATTCCAGGTAGTTGTTGATGAGTGTTTGTAAATTATTCATGAGTGTTCTCCTTTGTATATTTGGTTTTGTCGCTGAGGTATATGGTACATAAAAGATATTAATTTATCTATATGAGGTGAAAAGAAATTGCAAATAGATATTTTGGACAGAAAATTCAGATGAGATCAAATTTTAGTTGGGTGATATGATGAAACAAAAAAATGGCTAAAATAATAAATATAATTGTATATTTTTTGGAGACAACATGATATAATAAATGCGACTAAAGAATACGATGATTGGATTTTAGAGATAATAAGAAGTTATCTGTCGAAATTATAAAACAAGGAAGATTCTACTGAACATAAGAACTGAGCTACCATATAAGGATATGGATACATCGAGACTATTAAGATGATGCTTAATTTGACATACCCATTATATATAATTTTATATTTTGCCTATATGATGTAAAGATCATTTCATAACCTTGTGTTTATCAGTGACGGGTATTAAAAAACTTGAATTTATCAAAAAGCACTTAATTATATGGAAGGAAAACAAAATGAATAAATCTCATCAATTTATAAACACAATAGACATTAATGTTATGTATCATCCTGAATTTAAAAAGGGCAGGAAAATAGCAGGAGAAATATACTCATATTATACTAGAAATATAAAGGATAATAAGTCATCGCAATGTATAGGCATTCCGGTGTATTATACATTTTCAAAAGAATCTTTTCTTTTGAATAATATTAATAATCATAACTCTAATTTTCATGTAATTGTTGTATTAATTGATGACAATATGATAGCAGATGACATATGGCTAAATTATTTGAAAAAAGTCTTATATCATGAATTTTCAGAATATTCAAAATCATTTGTCATTCCTGTTCTATATACAGAAAATGGGTTTGATTATATCGGAAAATTTCATAGTATTAATTTGTTTTATATAAAAGAATATATATTACAGTTAGATGAACTGTTTTTCTGCTTAAATGAAGAATTAATAAAATATATGAAGAGAGAATTAAATCAAAAAGAACAGACTAAGATATTTATAAGTCATGCGAAAAAAGATGGAAATATTATTGGTAAAAAAATAAGAGATTATATTGCGTCTCATTCTCATTCTCAAACTTTTTATGATGAAAATAATATTATGTATGGAGAAAATTTTGAAACAACAATTTTCAATAATATTGATGATTGTATGTTTTTGGTAATTCAAACGGATCTATATTCGGAACGCGAATGGTGTATAAAAGAAATATTAGATGCAAAAAAGAAGAAGGTTCCTATTGTTGTTGTAAATGCTTTGACATCTGGGGAATATAGAAGCTTTCCATATTTGGGTAATGTACCTACAATTAAATGGCGAGATGATGATTTTACAATAAGGAAGATTATTACATTACTTATGTATGAAACACTGAAAAATATTTATTTTAATACTTTTTTGTATAATTTGTCTATGCTTTATAAATACACAAAAAACATAAAATATATCAGCCACTATCCAGAATTATTAGATTTAATAGATACAAAAGATGACCAGATTATTTTATATCCAGATCCCCCAATTGGATATGATGAGTTAACCGTTTTAAATTCATTTAGCGCAAGTATCAGCTTGTTAACTCCAATTACTTTACCTGCCAAAAGTTTAAAAATTGATTCTCAAAAGGTATTAAATATTGGAATATCTATATCTAACGATGTAAATGAACAGCGTTACGAAATAGGAATAGAACATTTAGATAATATTTTCATTGAATTAATTCGGCATTTATTAATTTTTGGGCATAAAATTGTATATGGAGGAGATTGGCGTAAGGAGGGTTTTACAGAAACCATTGCTAATATACTTAAAATTTATAAAAATAAAGGAATATTGAATGAAATATTTTTTTCAAATTATTTGGCATGGCCAATTTATCATAAAATGGATATAAGTTTAATAGCTAAATTAAAATCTGTTGTTAATATAATTAAAGTTAACTTGCCTGATGAGATAGCAATTTTGCATCAAATTGATACAAGTAAATATCTTGAAAGAAAAACGCTGCAAGATCAATATATTTGGGCGAAATCACTTTCAAACATGCGTAGAATAATGGATGCTAATACGGATGTGAGAATTGTTTTAGGCGGAAGGACCGAGCATAGTATTGGTAAAATAAATGGTATTCTAGAAGAAGTTTATATTGCTATGCAGAATAATACCCCATTATATTTAATTGGGGGATTTGGTGGAATGACAGAAGAAATAATAAATATACTACTAGGTAAAACAAGTGTAGTTTTTGAGAGACTAATTAATGAAAATGATGATTTTGTTAATTTTTACAATATGCAAGAAAAAGCAATTAAAGGCGAAACCATAGATTATTCAAAAATTAAAGAGTATATTTTTAAACAAGGAGTTGATGGTTTAAATAACAATTTGACATTTGAGGAAAATCAAATTTTGTTTTCTTCTAGAAATACAAATGAAATTATAGCACTTATATTAAAAGGAATAATTAGTTTACGGTAATATATGAATATACTTTAATTTTTTTATCATAATTGTAGCAAGTTCTTCTGGAGAATATTGGTTTATGTCTATTTGCAAAAAATCTGTAGGTAAACTTGGAAATACACTATTATCAAAATTGGCAACAGAAAAATAACAGTTTTTTTCTAAACTCGCATTTAATATGGTTCGCATTTCCAAAATAGTATGGCTCTTTTTTAAATAATTTTTAGAAAGAAAGATAATACAATGTTCACATTCTGATGAAAAAATCTTGTATAATTCTTCATGTAAATATGTACTAATTAAACGGATATATTCGTCACGATCAAAAAAAACAGAAATATTATTATTTTTAATTATTTGAACAAATTTACTTACATATTCAATGTCCTCGCTTGCATATGAAATTCCAAGTGTATACATATATTTAGTGCTCCTCTACTCTTGTTTATCGATGCTCAACAAAAAGCCTTGATTTTACCGAAGGTTGAACCGTTAATAATTTTTTATTATTTGATTTTCGACAGATAACTTCTTATTATCTTTTATCCCCCACCAACTGCTGTGTTATAATAAATGCAATTAATAGTCATTGTGTTTAGGCAAAAAGAAATTTCTTTTGAGGGGAACAAAATATGAAGGAAGAAATACAAGAGAACGTAAAAGATATCATAACGGAGCCAATCAAAGCAATTCCAAAGAAAGTGATTACAGACATATGGGATAAAAAGCAATTTGAGCAAATGTTTCTGGAAGCAGGACAGTGGATCGCGGAATACGAAAGAGATGGCACGGAGGAAACGGAACTTCGGTCCATAATCTTCGGAGAAGAAAATATGCGTGAGATTGCAAACTACATGCATCAGCAGGATTCATTCAGGTGGTTTCAGATTTTGCAGCAGGGAATCCATGTGGAATTGCAAAAAAGTGGCATGTCAGCACAAAATCAGAAAAACTGCGAGAAACATTTCCTTGAAATTATAAGAACTCGTATGCAGGAGAGACAGCCAATTATTGTAGAGCGGAGCATGCAGCACGAAATTGCTGAAGGTGTGGACATGTTGGGTGAACAAAATTCGCAGATGCTGCAGAAAATTATTGGAATTGAAAAAATTTTGCAGGATCAGGCAATCCAAAAGGAAGAGACACGGCAACATAAGCGGCAGGAGAAAAAGAAAGATCCCTCTTCGCATGAAAGAAAATGGAATCTTTCACATACGCATGTGGAAGGCGTTTTCCTTCCAAAAGAGGAGCGCGAAGGGGAAATCTGCAAGTTGACTGAGATATGGGAACAAGAAAGAAAAAATTATCCCGGTTGGTACATTCTTCCATATTCCATCTGCCAGGAATTGAACATCTATTCGCGAGAAAATGGATTACTGCAAAGCGCGGCTTATGTGGAAACACAGAAGATGTTTGCGTTTGCCTATGAGTTAGTATGGCGCTATGAAACCTGTATGCACAACTACTCCTCTTATGAAATCCATCATATCTATAAAATCTGGCAGGAATATGCAACACAAAATGAGTGTGTACAGAAATGGTTTTATGTTGGACAGGCGTTGCTGCGGGTATTTCGGGAAGAGGGCAATTATACGGAATGGACGAAAGTCTATGATCAGTTGAAAGCATACGAGGCGTATGGTGTAAACGGAAAAATCGACTTACGTCTGGAAAAATTGAAGTACGAATATCATCGGTTAAACATTCCGGCAATGCGCAGAGCACTTGATAAATGCCATCCGAAAAAAGAAAATTATGAGCAACGGCTTCAAATTCTTGGAATTCGTGTAGAGTTGGATGAAACAGAAGAAGTAATTACAGAGTTGGAGCAGTTGATGCAGGATCTCCAGAAAATTGATGCGGCAGATGAAAAAGACCAGCTGTATTACAAATCGTTGGAAGCGAGTGTTTTACAATTATATTCCTTGTGCGTGCAGGATGCATGGGATTATATGGGGGAATACGAAGGACATCAGGGAGAGATTGATCGTATTGAGGAAGAAATAGCGAAAAAGAAAAAGCTGTTTGACTGGGACAGATGGAGGGATAATGTACAGAAATCTCTGTTGCAGTGGTATGTGAGAAAATATGAGAAGAAAGAAGCGTTTGCATTAAACAGAGAACTGTATACATTTATTTCATCGTCAAATGAATGTGAAGCGGCATATCGGTTTTATCGTTTATTAGAGAAATTGGCCTTGCCGCTTGAATGCGGGCATATAACATTACTTGGAAATCTGGAACAGCCATGGATTGAGGCAATAGTAAATCAGGAGGATATGCTAGGTTTGTTCTTGCTATGCAGAGAAGCAAAAAGCAGTACAATAAAAGCACTGGTTGATCGGAAATATCTTTCTGAATTAGCGAACAACAGGATTGGTGATATGGTCGGTTTGCTCATTCATGCATTATCTGAAAACATAGAAGAATTGGATGAACAGGAGCAACCTTTGGCGGGAGGGATTCTTTCGCGCATACGGGAGAATGTTCCTCAATTATTAATTCGATTTATGAGTCGCTGTCCGGCAGTAGGAGATCCAGACGGAGGTATTGCTCCAGGAACTGCATTTGAGGATATTCCAGATGACTGGGTATGTCCACTCTGTGGATTGGGAA
>JABLTO010090943.1_pt1 | contig 12901 bp, 12 predicted proteins | sample 7160091 | NCBI WGS metagenome assembly JABLTO01 (sample SAMN14651225, study PRJNA627086) | human gut metagenome | isolation source: feces | host: Homo sapiens
AAATTTCCCTGGAAACCAGGTTCATCCGGTCCACTAATTTCTGCATCAGCTTGAATTTCGGCATTGCAACGCTCACCAGGATCAGTACAACCGCCATAATGACCGCTACCGCAAGCCCAATGATCCATGCCATGCCCGTTTTTGTGCCAACCACCTTCAAAATACCGCCGATTCCGAGGATCGGGGCATAGCTTATCATCCGAAGCAGCATGACCGCGACCATCTGTACCTGCTGAATATCGTTTGTGCTTCTCGTAATCAGGGATGCTGTCGAAAACCGATGCATTTCTCCACTGGAAAACGACAATACTTTGCCAAATACCTGACCGCGCAGATTTTTCCCGATCGATGCCGCCGCGCGGGACGCAAGGAAGCTGACTGCAATCGCGCACACTGCCATCAGCAGCGTAAAGCCGAGCATTTTTCCGCCCGTTTTTAAAAGATATGCGATCTGGATGCTGCCCGGGTCTTTACCCAGCGCTTCATATTCCTCTTTCACAAATAAAATCGCCTTCTGATTCAACAGGGAATCACTCATATCGCCCAGCTGGTCTGTGATCGTCTCCCGCAGCGAAAGCAGCTGCTCCTCGGAGAGAGAGCCGTTTTGCAGCGCCTGGAGAAGCTGAAGCTGCTCCCGGGTGGGCGCCGCTGCATCTGCTCCGTCATTCAGCGCGGTCTCCGCACTTTCGTCCATCGCAGACAGCATCACCATCGGCATCCGGAACGCATCGTTTAACGCTTCCAGATCCGCCGTTTTATTCGTTGTCCGCTCGTAAGTACCGTCCTCTGCCTGTTCATAACAGGAAGCGGTCAGCTCTTTTTCCCCTTCTGTCATTAAATTCTGCAGGCTGCCCCAGGTCTCCTCCCGCATCCATTCGGGCGCAGCATAAGTGATACCGCCCTGCTGAATTCCGACGTCTACGATATCCGATGTATACTGCGGCAGTGCCAGATCACAGTACGCCTGCACGATCAGCAGAAGTACAATGGCCAGCACTGATTTTTTACATTGTTTTAAATAGCTCAGTAGCCGAAACATTTTCTGTTCTATTCCTCCATTCCATCCACATTCCTGAATGCTGCAATTTCTGTTTCCAGTACATCTCCGAACCGTTCCCACTGTTTAATCAGCTCACGGAATCTGCCTTCGCCCATTCTTTCTACAACTCGCTGGGCAAACACTTCCATAATGCCGTGTCCCTGATCTCTTCTTTCCTGTCCGGTCTCCGTCAGCGAAACATAGCTGCTTCTTCGGTCTTTCGGGTCAATACTGCGCACGCACAGCCCTTTTTCCTCCATGCCACGGAGCAGTCTGGAAAGTGCCGACGGTAATATTTCCATTTTTTTCTGCAGATCGGAAATCGCTGCGCCGTAAATTGCATCGTGCTGCGCACTCAGCTTATGAATCATCTCCAGCACTGCAAATTCCATATTTCCAACTCCGGGATGCAGTGCAGAATAATCCATCCTCCGAAACCTGCACATGACATGCTCAAATTCTCTCGCCAGTTTTAACGCGTCATCCATTTCTCCTCCTGTATCAAAGTGCCTGCAGTGCAAAGAGCTCACCCAAAGCGCCGATTTTCCCTGTCTGCTTTTTTCATTAACATTGATAATATTTAACATTGTTAATTACGTTGGCCTATTCTACTCTTCTATCTACAGAAATACAATAAAAATTCCATAAACTTTTCATAAAAAATCGCACAATCTGCCTGCCTTGACTTTTTTTCTCTCCTATGCCACAATTTTTCTATCTGGCAGGCTAAAGCAGGCACGTTTTTTTGCGGTCTGCCTCCGGGCAGCTTCCTTGCCCGGAATATTTTTTCTAATCTGAATCATCCTTACTATAACGGTTTTTCCGGGAAAGAGGTTCTTATGAAATTTTTTTCGTCCACTCGCTATACGCCGCAGCAGCTGCAGAATATCGCGATCGATTTATTCTGCGACATCCTCGGCAGCATCCTTTCCGCAATCGGCATCTATACCTTTGCAAAGCTCGCAAACTTCGCGCCTGGCGGTATCTCCGGCGTCGCCCTGATTTTGAACCACCTGTGGAACCTGCCGATCGGTACAACCTCCCTCGTCATCAACATTCCCCTGATTTTGCTCAGTTACCGAATTGTCGGGCGTAAATTTATGATCAAATCCATCCGCACGATTCTGATCAATACCTTTTTCCTGGATTTCGTCTTTCCGCTCACGCCTGCCTATGACGGCAATCCTATGCTCGCTGCGCTTTTTTCCGGCGTATTTTTCGGCTGCGGTCTTGCGCTGATCTACATGAGAGGCTCGTCTACCGGCGGTACGGACTTCCTTACTATGTCCATCAAAGCGCTGCACCCGCACCTTTCTATCGGCGCTGTCACGATGGCGATCGACCTCGTCATCATCCTGATTGGCTGGCCGGTTTATGGTAATCCCGACGCAGTTTTATATGGACTTATTTCTACGTTTGTAACCTCCACCGTCATCGATAAAATCATGTACGGCACGAGCGCCGGAAAGCTCGCCATCATCATCACGACGCAGGGTCCTGCCATGGCAACGCATATCGACGAGGTCTGCGCAAGAGGATCAACGCTGATCCGCGCAAAAGGTTCTTATACCACGACCGAGCGCCAGGTACTGCTCTGTGCCTGCTCCAAGGCCGAAGCGTACAAGGTTCGCCGTGCCGCACATCAGACCGATCCGGACGCATTTGTCATGATTACGGAAACCAGTGAGGTCTTCGGAGAAGGCTTTATCGATCCAACCGATAACGTAAAAATACAATAGAATATACGAAAAGACCGCGCATTCTATTGTCAGAAATAAATCGGAGGCGAGGGCAGCAGCTGCCTTCGCCTCCTTAGAAAAAGAAAGGATCAGACCTATGAAATTTCCCAAATTTTTACCGGACGGCGGCACGATCGGCTTTGTCGCCCCTTCCTTTGGCTGTGCAACCTCCCCTTATCAGGAAACATTTGAACACGCCCAGAAACGCTTCACCGAGCTTGGCTACCGGCTTGACCTCGGACCAAACTGCTATGAAAGCAGCGGCGTCGGCATCAGCAACACCCCCGAAAAATGCGCGCAGGAGCTGATGGATTATTATGTAAAATCCGACAACGACTGTCTGATTTCCTGCGGAGGCGGCGAACTGATGTGCGAAATTCTTCCATATATGGATTTTGACCGCCTTGCGAAAGCCGATCCCAAATGGTACATGGGCTATTCCGACAACACGAATATGACCTATCTTCTCGCAACCCTTGCAGATACCGCCTCCATCTACGGTCCCTGCGCCGGCGCTTTTGGCATGGAGCTGTGGCATCCCGCTATTTCCGATGCCTTCCACCTGCTGACAGGGCGCGCACAGACCGTATCCGGCTACCCCCTCTGGGAAAAGGAAGCCTTAAAGGATGAAACGAATCCCCTCGCGCCCTATCATGTGACTGAGCCGCGCGTCCTGCGCTGCTACGGGACGGAGTATGCACAGAGGACTAACGGCACGACGCATTTGTACAACGACCAGTTAAACAGCGACCCGCTGCTTGCGGGCGGTAACCTACAGACAGGCGCTGTATCGCCAGCCTCTGCCCCAAGCTTTCACGTCTTTGGCAGACTCCTCGGCGGCTGCATGGATTGTCTCGTCAATCTGACCGGAACCCGTTTCGATAAAACGAAGGACTTTATCGAGCGCTACAAAGAGGATGGCATCATCTGGTTTCTTGAAGCCTGCGATTTGAACGTCTTCTCTATCCGCAGAGCCATGTGGCAAATGGAACAGGCTGGCTGGTTCGAACACGTCAAAGCCTTCCTGATCGGTCGCCCGCTGTGCTTCGGACAGGACATGATGGGCCTCGATCCATATCAGGCGGTATTGCCCGTCGCACTTTCCCACCATGTCCCGGTAATTATGGACGTCGATCTCGGACATCTTCCGCCAATGATGCCGCTGATCGTCGGCAGCCTCGCTGACGTGACTGTTTCCGGAAACGATATCCGAATCGACATGCAGCTGCGCTGACGATAAAACAAGCCGAACGCGTTATTTCATGCCGGGCACACCTTAATTCCCGTATACCCGGATCACGCCGGACACTTCTTTTAACACCGACATGCCTTTTAAGATGCTGAGCGCATCGTTAAAATGTTTTTCCCGCACCGGGTCGGTGATGATGACAAGCTCTGCAACGCCGTCATGGCTGCGCTTCTGTACGACCTGTGCGATGCTCACGTCGTTATTGCCCAAAATTCCGGCAATGTTGGCGAGGGCGCCGGGCTTGTCCGTTACCTGAATCCGTAGGAAAAACCGACTGACCGTATCCTCTGCGGATTTCACCGGAAGATTCCGGTAGCAGCCATAACCAATCTTGCCGCAGGAATGGTGCAGGATGTTTCGCATCACGTCGATTACATCGCCCATCACTGCGCTTGCTGTCGGCAGCTGTCCTGCGCCGCGCCCCATAAACATCGCGTCGTCGCAGGCTTCCCCGTGGATAAATACCGCATTGAACGAATCCCGGACAGTCGAAAGCGGATGCTGCTCCGGCAAAAGCATCGGATGTACTTTAACCTCTACGCCGCCTTCTGTCAGCCTCGTCATGCCGATCAGCTTGATCACATAGCCAAATTCCTTCGCATAGCGGATATCCTCCGCCGTGATGTGTGTAATGCCTTCGGTATACACCTGGGAAAAGGTCACGTTGGAGTTAAACGCGATCGATGCCATAATCGCCACCTTGCGTCCTGCATCGTAGCCTTCCACATCCGCAGTCGGATCGCTCTCTGCATAGCCGAGCTTTGTCGCAATGGCAAGTGCCTCTTCGTAGCCCATCCCATCCTCCGTCATCCGCGTCAGGATATAGTTGGTCGTCCCGTTGACAATGCCCATCACTTCTGTCAGTTCGCTGGCTGCCAGGCTCTGGCGCAGCGGACGGATGATCGGAATTGCGCCTGCAACCGCCGCTTCGAAATGCAGGTCACATTTTCCGGCTTCCGCCGCATCGAACAGTTGTTCTCCATATTCCGCGAGCAAATCCTTATTCGCCGTTACAACCTGTTTGCCTGCGCGGAGCGCTTCCTCCAGCCAGGTCAGCGCCGGTCGAATTCCTCCCATCACCTCAATCACGATTTCGATCTGGGGATCGTTTAAAATCTCGTCCCAACGATCTATCAGAAGCTCAGACGGAATGCCTTCCCGCGCTTTTGTCGTATCGCGCACCAGAATTTTATCCACCACCAGGCGCGCGCCCGTTTTGGAAATGATCTCTTCCTCCAGATCCTTTACCAGTTTATAAACGCCGCTGCCCACGGTTCCTGCCCCAAGCAGCGCTGCATGAATGATTCTCTCCTGTCCCATCACCATTTCCTCCATCTCTATCAAAATTCCTCCGCAATGCAATCCTCGCAGAGTATTTTTATCGTATAGAAATGAAGTTTCTCATACGATAAAAAAACAGGGAACAGGTATTGACTGCCTGTTCCCCTATTCCAAACTGCTGGTTCGCAGTCTGGGCATATTCTTACTTTAAGCTGGAAATTACATCCGCCACAGATTTGCCGGACTCCTTGATCGCTGCATACAGAGTCTGCAGATCAGCCTGTTCTTTTACTTTAGCAAGCTCCTTTTTCCGCGTCTTGAGCGCCTTTAAAGTTTCCTCAGTTTTGGAAATTTCGCTGTCCAGGTAGGCCAGTTCTTCTTCATAGGTCATGTTTTTCTTTCTTCTTGCCATAGTTGACGCATCCTCCAATGAAATAATTTCATGTAAAAAGGATAGCACGAAAAAAACAGGATGTCCAGCATATCCTTTCTATTTCCGATCATTTGTGTACCGCCGTTTGTCTGTGCGCGCTATTTTGTAAAACAAACCTAAGCTGCTTACAGCTGCTTACCGGTCAACATCTCATATGCCTGCAGATATTTTGCAATCGTCTTGTCTACGATCTCCTGAGGCAGTGTCCAGTCGTTATCCGGGTTGGCTTTGAGCCAGTCGCGGGCAAACTGCTTGTCAAAAGAAGGCTGAGAATGTCCGGGTTCATAGCCTTCCGCAGGCCAGAAACGGGAGCTGTCGGGTGTCAGCATTTCATCGCCGATCACCATGTTGCCATTCTCGTCCAGACCGAACTCAAACTTGGTATCCGCAATGATGATCCCCTTGCTCAGCGCGTACTCTGCACATTTTTTGTACAGGGCGATGGTGTTGTCACGAAGCTGTTCTGCAAGCTCCTGCCCTCTGCCAGGGAAATATTTTTCCAGATGCGCAACGCTCTGCTCAAAGGAAATATTTTCGTCGTGATCGCCGATTTCCGCTTTGGTGGAGGGCGTGTAAATAGGCTCAGGCAGCTTATCGGATTCTTTTAAGCCCTCCGGCAGACGAATGCCGCATACCGTGCCGTTTTCCTTGTAGCTTGCCCAACCACTGCCGGTGATATAACCGCGCACGATGCACTCAATGGGAAGCATCTGAAGCTTTTTACACATCATGGATTTGCCTTCGTACTTCTCCTGCTGGAAAAACTCCGGCATATCCTTGGTATCTACAGAAATCATGTGGTTAGGAAGAATATCCTGTGTCATATCGAACCAGAACTTGGACATCTGAGTCAGGACGGTTCCCTTTTTCGTTACCTCATTATGTAAGATCACATCAAAACAGCTGATGCGGTCTGTGGCAACCATAATCAGGCTTTCGCCGTTGTCATAAATCTCACGAACTTTTCCTTCTTTGATCGGTTTTAATTCCTGCATGTTTTCCTCTCATTTCTGCACACGCTTTTTGCGCATACCGAGTTTGTGTCAAGTGCGCGCAGACACAAATCTCGAGATTGAAAAATTTTATTTTTCAATCTTTTCTCCTCATCTTCGCATGTGCGTCATTTTTTCAATGTAAAGTAAAAGTAACACCATCTACACGGCATTGTCAAGATGCTGCGAAATGAAAACCGAAAATTAAACTCATTTTTCCCTTGAAATCGCAATCTCTTTATGGTAAAATCTTTTTTGTTGCAGGAGTTTTACGCACATCAGTCGGCGTGGCGGAATGGCAGACGCGGCAGACTCAAAATCTGTTTATGGTGACATAGTACGGGTTCAAGTCCCGTCGCCGGCACGAAAACCCGAAGTTTTTATAACTTCGGGTTTTTTTCTATCGGATCAAACAGTAGGTTCGATGTAACTAACTTTTTCATTCCTGGAGGATAAACAAATGATAATACCCATCATCCTGTTTCTCGTCGGACTGGTTCTGCTGATTAAGGGTGGCGACTGGTTTGTGGACGGTGCAACAGGCATCGCTCACAAGTTCCATGTCCCGGATCTGTTAATCGGCGCAACGGTCGTTTCCATCGGTACTACCCTGCCGGAGGTCATGGTTTCCGCCACCTCTGCAGTCAGCGGCCATGGTGAAATCGCCTACGGAAACGCCATCGGTTCCATCATCTGCAATACGGCGCTGATCGCAGCAATTTCCATCGCAGTCAAGCCGTCCCGCGTGGATAAAAAGACACTCACCATTCCGGTTATTTTCTTTTATGTATCCACCGCACTCTACCTGTTTTCCGCCTACGTTACCAAGCGCTTCGATCGCGTAACCGGTGTGCTGCTTCTGCTGATTTTCGTCGCATATATCGGCATTCAGGTCTATCAGGCGATGCACGGCAAGAACCTTGAGGCTGCAGCAGCGGACGCTGAGGTCGCTGAGGTCACAGCGGCAGAGGCCGACACCGCTTCTAATTCGACCGGAAAGGATCTTCTTTTACTGGTCATCGGTGCTGCTTTTATCGCAATCGGCGCAAACCTGTTAGTTGATAATGGCATCATCATCGCCGGACTGTTGGGCGTTCCCGAATCCGTTATCGCCCTCACCTTTGTTGCTCTAGGCACCTCCCTGCCGGAGCTTGTTACCGCAATCACCTCCCTGCGCAAAGGACACGGTCTGTTATCCCTCGGCAACATCATCGGCGCAAACCTGTTTAACCTCGTTTTGGTAAGCGGTGTTTCGATCCTGTTATCTCCCTTCGATCTGCCTAACAGCAAGCAGATCGGCGCTTATAACGCATCCCTCGTTATAGATATTCCTGTCATGCTCGGCGTTATGCTGATCCTGACGATTCCTCCGCTCATCAAAGGCAGGATGACACGCCTGCAGGGTATTATTCTGCTCGCTATTTACGCGGCATTCTGCATATTCCAGTTCGCACTGTAAAACAGGCTGCGCCGCTGGCGATCCCATTTTAGCAACAGATGAGATTGTCACCCTGCAGACAATATTTTTTTCTGACATTTCATAAAAACGCCCGAACCGGTTCGGATCCTTTCATCCGTCCAGTTCGGGCATTTTTTCATTCTATTGCAGGTTTCCTCAATTGTGCGTCCTTTCCCAGTCCGCATCAGGCTTTATTTTTCAAATTTCAGATTTTTATAAAAATCAAAGCAGTCAAACGTTGCGAAGTAATCCTTCGGTGTCTCTGCACGGCGGATCAGCTTTGCAGTGCCATCCTCCTGCAGTAAAATCTCCGCACTGCGCAGACGTCCGTTGTAGTTATAGCCCATCGAAAAGCCGTGTGCGCCCGCATCATGAATGAACAGATAATCTCCCATATCAATCTTGGGAAGGTTTCTGTCGATTGCAAATTTGTCATTATTTTCGCAAAGGGAACCGGCCACATCGTATATATGGTCGCATGGCGCATTTTCCTTGCCCAGCACCGTGATGTGATGATAAGCACCGTACATCGCGGGACGCATCAGGTTAGCCGCGCACGCATCCACGCCGATATATTCTTTGTAAATATGCTTCTCATGCACCGCCTTCGTTACCAGCGCACCGTAAGGTCCCATCATGAAACGTCCCATCTCGGTATAAATTGCGATATCTCCCATGCCTGCCGGAACCAGAACCTCTTCGTAAACCTTCCTGACGCCCTCGCCGATCGCCAGAATATCGTTCGGCTCCTGATCGGGACGATACGGAATGCCGACACCGCCAGACAGATTGATAAACGCAATATCCGCTCCGGTTTCTTTTTCCAGCTTCACAGCAAGCTCAAACAGCTGCTTTGCCAGCTGTGGATAATATTCGTTCGTCACCGTGTTGCTCGCCAGAAATGCGTGAATACCAAAGCGTTTTACTCCCTTGCTCTTTAAAATCCGATACGCTTCAAAAATCTGTTCCGTCGTCATACCGTATTTGGAATCCCCCGGATTGTCCATGATGCCGTTGCTCAACGTGAACACGCCGCCCGGATTATATCTGCAGCTCATCGTCTCCGGAAGCTTGCCCAGAATCTGCTCTACAAAATCGATATGCGTGATGTCATCCAGGTTGATAATCGCGCCCAGCTTCGCTGCCAGGGCATATTCCTCTTCAGGCGTATCATTGGAGGAAAACATAATCTCCTCGCCCTTGGCGCCGATCGCATCACAGAGCATCAGTTCCGTTTCGGAGGAACAGTCACAGCCACAGCCGTATTCCCGTAAAATGTCAACCAAAAACGGGTTCGGGGTCGCTTTGATCGCAAAATATTCCCGAAATCCAGGGTTCCAGGAAAATGCCTCTTTTACTCTTTTCGCATTTTCGCGGATTCCTTTTTCATCGTAGAGATGAAACGGAGTCGGATACGTCTTTGCGATTTCTTCAATCTGTTCTTTGGTTACAAATGGTTTTTTATTCATCGTTGCTCCTTTATCTGCCTCTCTTATCGGTTCTCAATCTGCCAGTCGATCGGTTCCACTCCATGTGCTTTTAAAAATTCATTGGTCTGGCTAAAATGCCTGCAGCCGAAAAATCCGCGATATGCAGACAATGGACTCGGATGCGGTGCCTTCAAAATCAAATGCTGCGGATTCGTCAACATCGAAGCCTTCTGCTGCGCCGGACGTCCCCAGAGCAAAAAAACGATGGGACGGTCCTGCGCATTAACCGCTTCGATGACTGCATCCGTAAACTGCTCCCAGCCTTTTCCCTGATGGGAATTTGCCTGATGCGCCCGCACGGTCAACACGGTGTTCAACATCAGCACGCCCTGCTTCGCCCATTTTTCCAGATAACCGTTGTTTGGAATATAGCATCCCAGATCATCATGCAGCTCCTGATAAATATTGACAAGCGACGGCGGCACCTCCTCTCCCGGCTGCACAGAAAAGCAAAGCCCATGCGCCTGATGCTCGTTATGATAAGGGTCCTGTCCCAAAATCACGACCTTCACCTCGCGAAGCGGTGTAAAATGAAATGCGTTGAAAATATCATCCGCCGGAGGATATACCACATGCGTCGCATATTCTTCTTTCACAAAAGAAAATAACTTCGCATAATACGGTTTTCGAAACTCATCCTTTAACGCCGGCAACCAGTCGTTGCTGATCATTGCCATCTTACCGCAACTCCTTCCTTCTGCAGGTATTCCTTGACCTGTCCGATTTCCAGCTCTTTATAGTGAAATAAGGAAGCCGCCAGCGCCGCATCTGCCATGCCGTCTGTCAGTGCCTCCTTGAAATGCTCCATCTTGCCTGCACCACCGGAAGCGATGACCGGAATCGACACGTTCTGTGCGATCGCCCGGGTCAGCGGAATATCATAGCCTGCCTTCGTTCCATCGCAGTCCATGCTCGTCAGCAAAATCTCCCCGGCTCCCAGCTCCTGCGCCTTTCTCGCCCATTCTACCGCGTCCAGACCGGTATCGATCCGTCCGCCGTTTTTATAAACCGTCCAGCCCTCTGCACCGTCTGTTCTGCGCCTTGCATCAATCGCAACGACAACGCACTGGCTGCCGAACTTTTCCGCCGCATCCGCGATCAGCTGCGGATTGGAAATCGCCGCTGAGTTGACAGAAATTTTATCCGCTCCTTCCCGCAGCAATGCCTTAAAATCCTCGACCGTGCGGATTCCGCCGCCGACCGTAAACGGGATAAACACCTGCTCAGCAACCCGTCTTACCATGTCCACGACCGTCGCCCGCGCATCCGAGGACGCTGTAATATCCAGGAAAACCAATTCGTCCGCACCCGCCTTATCATACGCCGCTGCGATCTCCACCGGATCTCCTGCATCCCTCAAATTGACAAAATTAACGCCCTTTACTACCCTGCCATTATGGACGTCCAGACAGGGAATGATCCGTTTTGTAAACATCCTCAGTTGCCCTCCCTGCCTAATCTCACAAAGTTCTCCAAAATTTTCAGCCCAGCCTCCGAACTCTTTTCCGGGTGGAACTGACAGGCGAACAGATTTCCTTTTTCCACAGAAGCATCGATGAAAACGCCATACTCGGTTCTCGCGGTGACAATATCCTCCTCCGCCTTCAGATAATAGGAATGCACGAAATACACATACGGCTCCCTGGAAAATCCTTCAAACAGCCGTCCTTTTTGCGGAAAGGAGAGGGAATTCCAGCCGATATGCGGAATTTTAAGCGGTCTTTTGTCTTCTGCAACGCCGTCTGGAATCCGCAGGATTTTTCCCTTTAACAGACCGAGCCCCTCCACGCCAGGGCTTTCCTCGCTCGATTCAAATAACAGTTGCAAACCAAGGCAAATTCCAAGAAACGGAGTATTCTTGTCGACAATCTCAGAAATCACATCAATCAGACCATATTCTTTTAATTTCCCCATCGCATCCCCGAATGCCCCAACACCCGGAAGGATGACTTTTTCTGCTGCAAGCAGTTGTTTCGGGTCGCGCGTCAGTATCGTATCCTCATGCAAATATGCCAGCGCCTTCTGGACACTTTTTACATTTCCTGCGTCATAGTCGATAATTGCAATCATTTGGTTCCTCATTATTTATTAGAAATACTATTTTTCTTCCAGCAACAGCGTAACCGGATGCATCGGTACACTATATCCGCGCTCCTTAATCTCTTCCGTCATCTGATACAAATGGGAATGAACCCGGTACAGACAGGATTTTTGATTAAAATATGCAACCTTTTCAAACGGAAAACGGATCAGCTGCGGCAACTCCATCCCAACGCCCAGCTCCAGAATCACCAAATTTCTGTTTAATGTCCCCTGCAGCCATTTGGTGTAAGTTTCCCAGCTGTCTGTCGGATACACTCCACTATCCGTTTCTTCCTCTCCCTCTTTGGCTGGCGTCAGAATTCGATTTTCTTTGAGTCCTGCCTGTTCCAACAAACCGTCCTCGCATAGAGAAATCACAAAATAATTTTTATCCTTCAAAAGATCTGCCAGAACTTCATATGCCTTCTGAACCTGTTCTTTTTCACAGCCGCCCACTTTCTTTTGGCTTTTATGAAATGCGAGCAGTGCTGCCGCAGCGGGATCTGTCTGCGCGGTCTTGGCAAGCTCTGTAAAAAAAGGATCTTCCTGCGCTTCCTCTTTTACTGCAAACTCCGTTCCAATCCCGACAAGCACCATCTGCGCCTGTTCAATGGACTGTCTAATTTGTTCCAACATATCGTATCAACCTTTCTTAACTTCCTTTCGTCTGCAAATGCAGCCTGCAGACCGGAATCCAGAAACATTATATCAGACTTTAGTGTAGTAAACAACTACATTTCTTATGGGATATATTCGCCTGCGTCGGGTCGCGAAAGCGACATCCTTCCATTCCGATGCAGTGCGATCCTCACGGAGCGACATTTACGCGCCCCGCCCGTTCACCCGCGCCATTCGCAAACCCGCATCTTCGATGCTTTCCGCTGCTGCGCAGCTCCTTTTGCTCATGAAGCGGCGCTTCCTTCGTGGGACCCAGCAGGCAGATTTTCGTGCAAGCACGAATCTGCCTGTTTGGTCCCACGAGTGAACTGGGATAACAAAAAACGTCTGTTGAGTTCTCAACAGACGTCCTTGTCATTATAGGTTCATACCTTCAAAACTGAACACTGAAATCCTCTTTCGTATCTTCTACATCCATTCCCAACCTGTCAGGATAAGCCCTCGACCGATTAGTATTTG
>JABLTO010016795.1_pt1 | contig 12891 bp, 11 predicted proteins | sample 7160091 | NCBI WGS metagenome assembly JABLTO01 (sample SAMN14651225, study PRJNA627086) | human gut metagenome | isolation source: feces | host: Homo sapiens
TATAGCTGCACAGTTGAAAACTGTTCCGTCTACAATTAACAGACAACCTGCCGCGGAGCGCTATGCGTGGCATAAGAAGGTCAGGTGAGATGCTGTGGAAACTCTGATAGTAAAAATAATAGTATGTCTTACGATCATAAGCGTTGCTGTATTTGGAGTAAAAAGCTGTGATACAGACAAATATCTTGATGTATATGATGCCGCCGACAGCGGAAGCTATCTTGATCTTGTTTCTGATTATTCAGAGGTAGTTCCGGAGTCGGAATGGGGCAGATAAAAAAAGCAATATCGTTCCACTTTGTAAAGAATAAAATGAGGAAAGCAGGACTGAAAACGACGGAGTAGCAACGTCGTAAGCAGTCCTGTTTTCTTTTTTGTGTGATTTATGTTATGCTTGACCGGGAATAAAAAGAAAAAGAAAGGGGTGCATATCAATGAAGGATCTTGCTGTGATAGCGCTGATCGCGCTTGTCATAACCATTATAGTAACGATAATAGGAACTACACTGCTGCTCAGGCAGGTTAAAAAGCCTGAAAGCCAGAGAAAGGGCGAGATATTTCAGCCGGAGCATATAGATGATCCTCGAACTGAGGAAGACTGGAAAAAGTGGGATGACGATGATTGGAGCAAAGATGAATGGGAGGAGCAGTGGAATAACTGGGATTTCGACAAGCATGCTCCCGCAGAAAACAGCGGAGCATCGGATGCTCCGGAGCAGACATCAAGAGATGAAGATAATGTAAACAATGATGAAACCGAGGATATGTAAATAAAAATATCTGACAGGAAAAATAAGGAAAATGATAGTAATACAGATAGTAATAACAGTTATAATACCGGCGGCCATGATAGTATGCGGCCGCCGTCTTTACAAAAATATACCGGAGTACGGCTCAGATGGATTCGCATTCAAAACGCGTATGGCAAAGCTGTCTGAGGATACATGGACGTATGCAAACAGGCTGTTTGCAAGCATGCTTTTTGCAGCGGGCATAAACGCGTGTATCATAGCTGTACTTTTTATGATAGTTGCAGTGTGCCTGACAGATGTAAACGGATGGGCTCTTGCAGGTATCATAGCGCTATTTGAGGCTGCAGCAGTGGTGCTCCCGGCTATTGCCACGGAAAAGCTCATAGGCATGAATTATGACGAGAACGGGCAGCTGCGCAAGGAAATGAAGAAGAAGCGTAAGGAACGAAAATAACGGTAAACTGACTTAACGGCATACTTTAAAGAGCGCATCGGTGCAGGCGCAACAGGCAGCGATGCTGCCTTCCTATTATTTTATTGAAAAAATTTTGTAAATTTTATTCGAAAGCTGTAACCTTCAGACATAAAACCGGTCTTTAAGGGTGCAGATGCGTATGAGCGGACGCGCTCATGAATGACAGGAGGAACCGTATATGGATGACAGCATGATCGTCGATCTTTACTGGAATCGCGATGACCGCGCGATCGGTGCGACAGCGGACAAGTACGGGGCAAAACTTTCACATCTGGCGGAGAATATGCTGCGTGTGCGTGAGGACGCTGAAGAGTGTGTAAATGACACTTATCTGCGCACATGGAATTCCATACCGTCCAACAAGCCGGAGCACCTGTTCGGATATATAGCAAAGATATGCCGCAATCTCGCTCTTAATCACATAGAACGCCTGAATGCCCAAAAGCGTTCAGCTGACGTTATGGAGCTTTCAGCAGAGCTTGAGATGTGCATACCGGATAAGTACGATCAGCAGCGCGAGGACAGCGAAAGGATAGCTGCTGCGCTGACAGGGTTTCTGAGAGAGCTTCCGGAGGATCAGAGACTCATATTTATGCGCAGGTACTGGTTCTCAGACAGTGTGAAGGCTGTAGCGGAACGCTACGGGATAAGTGAGAGCAAGGTAAAGACAACGCTTTTCCGTGTAAGGGCTAAGCTGCGGGAGCACCTGGAAAAGGAGGATATAGTGTTATGAGGGGGAAAGACTTACTGTACGACTTGAGTTTTATAGACGACGATCTGATCCAGGAAGCTGCATCGGATGAGATGACTGAATGCTTTAAAAAGGGGAATAAAGCAGGAAAAGGCATAAATGATGTAAATGCCGTGTCACGCAGCAGACAGCGCAGCCGTCGCCGGCTGATAGCGATGGCGGCATGCCTGATGCTCGCTGTAGGGGTAACAGCGGGGCTGTCGCAGACGGATATGTGGCCATGGATAAATATGGGAGATTCTGTAAACGGTGGAGCGCATGACGATACAGCGGGAGCACCGGATAAGGGAAACGGTGATGACAAACTATTGGTGAGAGCACCAAATGACAGCAGTGATCTCGAAGCTTCTGAGGATGCTGTAAGTGAGGATGTGGATGGAAGCAGCGCGGGCGGAGCCGGTGCGGTTACGGACGGAAATACAGACAATGCTAAGAAATACAGCGGTTCGCAGAAAGAATATGCAGGCAGCCAAGGCAGTTCAGGAGCTTCTTCAATAAAGAACGGCAATAGTACAGGGGATAAATATGATGCAGCTGTTTTACCGGGAAGCGGCAGCACTGATGCCGGATACGGAGCAGGGGATGACAGAGCGGATACATCGGTAATGTCTCCAGGTCCGGGAGCAGCAGATGAGGACGGAAATTCAGGAAGCTCAGGAAGCACGGCCGCAGGCGGTGCTCCTGATACAAATGGTTCAGGAGGAAGCTCATCATCAGGCGGTGGCGGCAGTTCAAACAGTAATGATGCCGCGTCAAATGCCAGCGTCATAACATCGCAGAAGCTTGCCGATTACCTTGCCGACCTTGATTATACAGGAACTGTCAGTGGATCAGACGCTGAATACATCGTAAGCAGCGGCAGCGGAGCAGTATACTATGTAAATCTCACAGAAGGATCTGTCCGCACGGCTGACGGAGAGGCAAAGCTTACGGCGGCTCAGATACAATATATAAGATCTGTTATGTAAAGATAACTGCAATCTTATCGTTCATGAAATATTGAGGAGCGGCACACGGTCAAACATATCTGTGTGCCGCATCTTTTTTGCTGTAAACGCTGCGATTTTAGGGTTTTAGGGTTGAAATAGCATACTTTTTATGATATTTTAAAGGGTAATTGCGAAAAGAATGATTTATCAGCTGTGAACGGGAAAAGTAAGCGGAAAAGCGCAAAGCAGGGAGTGGCATCGTGACTGAAAGTGCCATTTGAGGCGGCCGTCGAAAGAACACCCGGGAGCTCGCTTTCTGAAAAGCTTTTAATGCTGCGCGGCATGCACGCCGCGAGTGTCGGCGCGCCGGGCGCGCTTGACAGTTTTTGGGCATTTATAACTGTATTGCTTATTAGGAAAGCGCGTTTGATGCGCGTTACTGCATTTTAAGAGGACATGGACTGCGGAGCACGCTGCTTTTCATGTCAACACGGGTGGTACCGCGGTATTAGATCATTAAAATGTTTATTATCGTCCCTGTGGTCCGGAGACGGGCTGCAGGGGTTTTTTACGTTTTTGGAGGTAAAACATGCAGATTACAGACGAACTCATCGATTACATCGGTGATCTTTCAAGGCTCTACCTCAGCGATGAAGAGAAGGAAAAGGCTAAGGCCGACCTTTCTGACATCCTGAATTATACGGAAAAGCTCAATGAGCTTGATACGGCAGGCATGCCTGAGATGTCGCACCCTTTCGAGGCTGTCAACTGCTTCCGCGAGGATGTTGTGACTAACAGCGACGATCATGAGAATCTTCTGGCTAACGCTCCGGAGAGCAAGGGTCAGTATATCAAGGTGCTGAAGGCTGTGGAACAGTAAAATAGGAGGAAGTAAATGGAAATAAGAGAACTGACGGCGCTCGAGCTCGGACAGAAGATCCGCGCAGGCGAGGTCACGTCGAGACAGGCTGTTGAAGCGTATCTTGCAGCCATCGACGAAAAGGACGGCGCTGTGAACGCATATATAACTGTTCTGCGCGATGAGGCGCTTGCGCGCGCAGACGAGATACAGAAAAAGATAGATGCAGGCAAGTTTAAGGATTCACCGCTCGCAGGCGTTCCTGTAGCAATAAAAGACAACATGTGCACGCGCGGCGTGCGCACTACGGCGGCTTCAAACATCCTGAATAATTTCGTGCCGCCTTACAACGCGACTGTTATAGAAAAGCTCGAAGCGGCAGGCGCAGTGATCATTGGTAAAGTAAATATGGACGAGTTTGCAATGGGCGGCTCTACTGAAACTTCGTTCTTCGGAGCAACAGGAAACCCATGGGATACGACTCGCGTGCCGGGCGGTTCTTCAGGCGGCTCTGCTGCGGCTGTAGCTGCAGGTATGGCACCTTATTCACTCGGTTCCGATACAGGCGGCTCTATAAGACAGCCGGCTGCTTTCACAGGCCTTACGGGCATAAAGCCGACTTACGGCGCTGTTTCGCGTTACGGTCTGCTTGCCTATGCGTCTTCGCTCGACCAAATAGGCCCTGTAGCGCATGATGTAAACGATGCGGCTGCTATACTTGAGATGATTTCAGGACCGGATAAAAAAGATAGTACATCAGTAATAGGCGATGCAAAAGCAAACAAGGGCGCAGCCCTTGAGAAGAACGGCTTCAGATTTGATTTTTCAGATTGCCTTGCAGATCCTGCCGATGCTACCGCAAAGATAAAAGGTATGAAGATCGGTATCCCATCAAACTTCTACGGAGAAGGACTCGACAGCGAGATATCGGAAGCGATAATGGCTGCAGCGAAGCTGCTTGAGGACAGCGGAGCTGTCGTAGAGAAATTCGAGATGCCTGTTATCGATTACGCCGTTCCGGCGTATTACATCATCGCCTGCGCTGAGGCCAGTTCAAACCTTTCGCGCTACGACGGTGTAAAGTACGGTCACAGAACAAAGAATGCAGAAGACCTCGTTGAAGCTTACTACAAGTCAAGAAGTGAAGGCTTTGGCGCAGAAGTACGCAGACGTATCATGCTTGGATCATTCGTACTGAGTTCGGGATATTTCGACGCTTATTACAAAAAGGCGCTGCAGGTGCGCGGCCTCATAAAGCGCGCGTTTGATGACGCTTTTGAAAAGTACGATATGATACTCAGCCCTGTAAGCCCGACTGTAGCTTACGAGATAGGCGGACAGATAAGCGATCCTATCGCGATGTACATGGCCGACATTTACACTGTAGCTATAAACCTCGCAGGACTTCCTGCAGTTTCGCTTCCGTGCGGCTTCGCAAAGAACGGTATGCCGATCGGCATGCAGTTCATCGGTGATTCATTCGCTGAACCAAAGCTCATAACTATGTCATCAGCTTACCAGGCTATGACAGATCATCATAAGGCGAGACCTGCTGTATTTGCCGAAGGCGGCACTGCAGGACTTGCGTCACTCAAAAAGGGAGGTGAGAGATAATGGAATACGAAGTAGTAATGGGTCTTGAAGTCCATGTTGAGCTCTCAACTAAAACAAAGATATTCTGCGGCTGCTCGACTGAGTTCGGCGGTGAGCCTAACTCTCACACATGCCCTGTATGCATGGGTATGCCGGGAAGCCTGCCTGTACTCAATAAAGGCGTAGTGGACCGCGCCATAAAGGCCGGACTTGCTTTCCACAGTGACCTGCAGTATTCAAACATATTCGACAGAAAGAATTACTTCTATCCTGACCTGCCGAAGGATTACCAGATATCTCAGCTTTATCATCCTATCTGCCTTAACGGATATATCGAGATAGACAACGCCGCTCCCGGCCAGGATCTTGATGAGTACGGCATGATCCGCGACAACGGCGCTTACGAGGGAGACGGCGCAAACGGCGCTGTAAAGGCTGCAAGCGGACTTGAACCTGTCGCTCCGGGCAAGAAGCGTATCAGACTTCATGAGATACACATGGAAGAGGATGCAGGAAAGCTCGTTCACGATGCCGGCGGTACTCTCTGCGACTACAACCGCTGCGGCGTTCCTCTGATCGAGATCGTTTCCGAGCCTGATTTCAGAAGCGCAGACGAAGTAGTTGAATATCTGGAAAAGATACGTGAAATGCTGGTATATATGGATGTTTCTGACTGTAAGATGCAGGAGGGCTCTATGAGAGCCGATGTAAACCTGTCAGTCCGTCCTAAGGGCTCAGACAAGTTCGGAACACGCACAGAAATGAAGAACATCAACTCACTCAAGGCTATAAAGCGCGCTATCGAGTTTGAGAGCCATCGCCAGATAGAAGTCCTGCAGGCAGGCGGAACTATCCACCAGGAAACACGCCGCTGGGATGACGAAAAAGGCGAGACTTATGCTATGCGTTCAAAGGAAAACGCCCAGGACTACCGTTACTTCCCTGATCCTGATCTCGTTCCTATCAGCATCTCTGAGGAATGGGTATCGGAAATGCGTTCAGCAATGCCTGAACTTCCTGCTGCGAAGCGTCACCGCTACATCAAAAAGCTTGGACTTGCGCCTGACACAGCAAAGGTACTCACATCAGAAAAGAGACTCGCCGCTCTGTTTGATGACGCATACGCTATATGCGGAAAGGCTCGTGAAACTGCAAATACTGTAGCAGTAGATGTTATCGGACTCCTCAAGGAAGCAGGAAAACCTGCGTCGGAGCTCGAAATGGATGCAAAGAAGTTTGCCGATATAATAACTCTCGTAGCTGATGAAAAAGTAAACAGAAGCGTAGGCAAGGAGCTCGTAGCTGAATTATTCAAGAACGATATCGACCCTGTAAAGTACGTAGAAGAAAAGGGTCTTATGATAGTAGAGGACACAGCTCTCATATCAGAAACTATAGACGCTGTTATCGCTGAATTCCCACAGTCTGTAGCAGACTACAAGGACGGCAAGGAAAAAGCGTTCGGCTTTATGGTAGGACAGACTATGCGCCGCCTCCAGGGCAAGGGTTCACCTAGAACAGTGAACGGTCTTCTCAAAGAAAAACTCGATGGAGTAAAATTTGACGCTGAAGCTGCAAAGGCGGCGGAAGCAGCACGCGCACAGGAAAAAGAAGAAAAAGCACGCGCAGCAGCCGCTGCTGAAAATGCAGGTGAAAACGGCGCTGCAGACGGAGCAGCGCAGCGCGAATCACGTCCTGAACAGCTCACGCTTGCTGAAAAGGCTCTCAAGAGAGCACGCGAAGCAGCAGGCAGCAACGCAGGCGCTGACTCAGACGATGACATTTCAAGAGTAGCATTCCAGCCTAACAGATACAGAACGCACAACTGCGGCGAACTCAGACCTGAGGACATCGGCAAGGAAGTCCGCGTTTCAGGCTGGATACAGACTATAAGAAACCACGGCGGTATCGTATTCGTCGATCTCCGTGACTTCTACGGCGTGACTCAGGTAGTAGTTACTGACGAACAGATAAAGGATTTCTGCAAGGAAACTGTAGTCCTCGTAACAGGCAAGGTGCTCGAGAGGGACGCTGAAACTGTAAACCCTAACATCGCTACAGGCCTTGTAGAAGTAAAGGCTGACAGCGTTCAGCTCCTCGGACCTTCTATGCCGAACCTGCCGTTCGAAATAGAGCGTTCAAAGGAAACAAGAGAGGATATGAGACTTAAGTACAAGTATCTCGACCTCAGAAATTCAAAAGTACGCGACAACATCGTGTTCCGTTCGCAGATCATAAAATATCTCAGACATAAAATGGAAGATATGGGATTCCTCGAAGTGCAGACTCCTATACTCGCAGCATCTTCACCGGAAGGCGCGCGTGACTACCTTGTACCGAGCAGAAAGCACAAGGGTTGCTTCTACGCTCTGCCGCAGGCACCGCAGCAGTTCAAGCAGCTTCTTATGACTTCGGGCTTTGACCGCTACTTCCAGATCGCGCCTTGCTTCCGTGACGAGGACGCGCGTCTCGACCGTTCACCGGGTGAATTCTACCAGCTCGACTTTGAGATGGCGTTCGCTACTCAGGAGGACGTTTTCGCAGTAGCAGAAAAAGTAATGTACGATACATTCACGACATTCTCCGATCTGCCGGTGTCAAAACCGCCGTTCAGAAGGATCCCGTTCAAGGAAGCTATGCTCAAGTATGGTTCGGACAAGCCTGACCTGAGAAACCCGCTCATCATAATCGACCTGAGCGACTTCTTCGCAAAGGTAGACTTCCCTGCGTTCAAGGGCAAGATCGTCCGCGCTATACGCGTACCCGGCGCTGCAAAGCAGTCTAAGAGATGGTTCAAGGACATGGAAAAGTATGCGCTCAGCATTGGCATGAAGGGTCTTGGCTACATCAGCGTAAACTCAGATATGACTTACAAGGGACCTATCGACAAATTCATGACTGAAGAACAGAAAAAGGAAATCGCACAGCTCGCAGAACTGCAGCCTGATGACGTCCTCTACTTCATCAGCGATGAAAAGGACGTAGTTGCAAAGTACGCAGGCCAGATAAGAACAGAAGTCGCAAAGCGCCTTGATATGATAGACACAGAAAGATTTGAGTTCTGCTACATCGTTGACTTCCCTATGTTTGAGATCAACGAGGAAACAGGCAAGATCGACTTCACGCACAACCCGTTCTCAATGCCTCAGGGTGAGATGGAAGCGCTTGAAAATATGGATCCGCTTGAGATAAATGCTTATCAGTACGATATAGTCTGCAACGGCTACGAGCTGTCATCAGGCGCAGTACGTAATCACCGTCCCGACGTAATGGTAAAGGCATTCGAGATAGCAGGCTACGACGAGGAAGTAGTAAAGAGCAAGTTCGGCGCTCTCTACAACGCGTTCCAGTACGGTGCGCCACCTCACGCAGGTATGGCTCCGGGCGTTGACCGTATCGTAATGCTTCTCACAGGCGAGGAAAACATCCGTGAAGTAATCGCGTTCCCACTCAATTCAAACGCACAGGACCTCATGTTCGGCTCACCGAGCGAGGTAACGGAACAGCAGCTCCGCGAGGTCCATATAAAAATAAGATAATTGATCTATCAAATATAAACCTGTAATAATACAGTAATAAGGTCTGAAACTTGACGTGCGCCCGGCGCACCCACAGATAATCGATCGACCGATAAAAAATAAGGCTGACACGCAATCGAAAAGAAAGCGCGCCAGCCTTTTTAAATATATATGAAGTTAAGTACTTACTGCCTTTTATGTCCGTTACGGCGCTTCAGGAACACTATGATGCTGCCTGCCGCGCCTGCTAAAACACATGTCATAGCCGCTCCGACTACACCTGAAACGCTTGTGCCGTTAACAGCTCCGCTTCCTGAAGCAAAGTCGTAATCAGGAAGGATAGAGGTTTTCTCCTGTATTGACTGAGCAACGCTGTGGGCGCTGTCAGCTGCTTCAAGCTCTGCAGTTCCTGCAACCTTCTCCATAGACCATTCAAGTCCGTCAGGATAAGCTGAAGCAAAGAGCGAAAGACCGCCGCCTACGATAAGCGCGAGCACGGCAAGGACGCATACTGTCTTTCTGATGCTGACAGGAGCCTGCCCGGCAGCGCTGACCTGTTCTGCGCCGATTGCGGAACGCAGTATTTCAGGACGTGAGTTGTTTACATACACAAATACAGCCGCAGTTATGACCCCTTCTACGATGCCTATCGCAAGATGTATAGGCTGCATGAGCAGAACGAACGTAGAAAACGGAAGCGCGGTAATGCCGGATGCTGTAGTTTCGAGTACAACACCGAAGGCGCCGAGCTGAAGACCGAGAACAGCAGATATTATGGCTGCCGCTGTCATACGCCCCGTAGCAAGCTTCTGACCTGAACCGCCGCGGGCAGCCCGCTTCATCACAGGCCTGAATATGAGCGGATAAATGATAAGGCATGGTATAACGCCCATGTTGAATATATTTGCGCCCAGCGCAAGCAGACCGCCGTCAGCAAAGAAAAGGCACTGTATGATAAGGACTGCCGCTATCGTAAGCAGCGCCGGGCATCCGCCAAGCATACCGGCGAGCAGTATACCGCCTCCGATATGACCGCTTGAGCCGGTACCGGGTATGGTAAAGTTTATCATCTGAGCAGCAAAAACGAACGCGCCGGCGACCGCCATGAGCGGGAGCTTAGCAGCGCTGAAGCCGCTGTCAAAGCTGTCTGTAATACCGGATGCTGATACATCCTCTTTCTTCATCTTATATATAGACCAGCCGATGGCGGCTGCCGATGCTGCATACATTGCGCCTCCGACTGCAGGAGACAGCAGCGCGTCTGACATATGCATAAAAATTCCTCCTTGCTATTTAGCCGATCGGCCTGGCCGATCATGATAATGTGCTCATATTATTTTCCTGTCATATTTCTGTTAGTAATTGTAACACGTGAAGTTTGGTCTAAGTCAAGGATTTTGTATGTGTGTATAAATGTTTTTTATCCGTGGCCGGGTACTGCGGTGACGCAGGCAGCAGACGATGCCTATGTTCAGTCAATATCGCATTAATAGGGTTGATTAGCGGCGCAGTTCGTGGTAAGTTAAACTGAAAAAGAAAGGCATGATATGGCGGATATACGGAGCAAATTAAATGAAATGTATTCGCTGGAACAGCTTGCGGCGGGCAGGACAGCCGTACACCGGCTGCACCCGGCGGTAAAGATAATTGTAACTGTGATATATATACTATGTGTTGTATCTCTTGAGCGGCATTCACTCGGACGGCTCGCGCCGTTTCTGATGTACCCGGCGGTCGTTATGGCTGCCGCTGACATACCGTACAGAATGATACTGCCGAGAGCGGCAGCCGCGCTGCCGTTCTGTATTTTTGCGGGCGTGAGCAACCTTATAATAGAACGCGAGCCATGGACGCGCCTGGGCGCGCTTACATTAACTGCAGGAGAGATGTCATTTCTCGTTCTGCTTGCAAGGACGGTCCTCTGCGTGAGCGCAGTCCTTATACTTGTGGCTGTCACACCGTTTTCTGAGCTTACAGGTCAGCTGCGGCGCATGCATGTTCCGGCGGTATTTGTCAGACTGTTTGAAATGATATACAGGTATATAAGCGTGCTGGTCGAGGAGGCGTCTACGATGCTGACATCATACAGGCTGCGCGCCGGAGGCGCAAAGTGGCCGGATATAAAGCATTTCGGGGCGTTTATCGGCCAGCTTCTGCTGCGGAGCGTGGACAGAGCCGAGCGTGTTTATCATGCTATGCTCTGCAGAGGGTACTCGTTTGATACGACCGCGGGGACGCGGCGCAGGATGTCAGGCGCTGACTGGGCATTCATTGCGGCGGCCGGCGGGTCAGCCGTTGTTTTCAGGCTTGTTGACATTTCACTTTTAATGGGAAATCTGATATTATGGTAAAAATAAAAGACCTTACGGTAAGATATCCTGACGGTACGACAGCCGTGGATAATATAACAATGAATATAAACGACGGCGAGCACCTTGCGCTTATCGGAGCGAACGGCGCAGGAAAAAGCTCGCTGATACTGTCTATGGTAGGCGTGCTGCCGTCCGGCGGCAGTGTAGAGATAGACGGAGTAAAGCTTGGAAAATCAACACTTACTGATATAAGGCGCCTTGCGGGGGTCGTATTTCAGAACCCGGATGACCAGCTTTTTTTGCCGACCATATACGACGATATAGCGTTCGGACCGCGCAATATGGGGCTTGATGAAGAGTCAGTCAGGTATCGTGTTGAGGACAGGCTCCGGCTGCTCGGAATAGAGCACCTGCGCGACCGCACTGCGCTTAAGCTCTCAGGCGGTGAAAAGCGTATGGCTGCTATGGCGACTGTACTGGCGATGAAACCGTCTGTTATGATACTCGATGAGCCTACTGCGTTCCTCGACCCAAAAGCGCGCAGAAATCTGATAAACGTTCTTAAATCACTGCCGCACACGATGCTTATAGCTACGCATGATCTGACGTTCGCTGCAGAGGTATGCCGCCGCGCTGTAGTGCTGCGCAAGGGCAGCGTTTTTGCTGACGGACCGATTGATGAGCTGCTTTTTGACGATGAGCTTATGGATGCAGCGGGCATAGAGTCTATAAATGTATATATCGGAAATATATTTAAAAAGTAAATATATATATAATAAAATCTTGTGCGAATAATATATCGTGTGAGTACGATGCGCGCGCCGGGCGCGCGTGCAGGCATGAAATATTAATATGAGGAATGAATAATGGATAAGGATGAAGTAAGAAAACTTCTGGAGCAGGTGGCTGACGGCACAGCGTCAGTAGATGATGCGATGCTCAGGATAAAAGAGGGGCCGCTTCAGTCATATAAGGATATGGGCTTTGCGCGGCCGGACCTGCACAGAGGTTTGCGGCAGGGCGTGCCTGAGGTCATATACGGTGCAGGAAAAACTCCGCAGCAGATAGCGGATATATCGGCGGCGCTTCTTGAAAACGGGCAGCGCACTGTGATAATAACGCGTATGAACCGCGAAGCGGCGGAATTTGCAGGCGCGAGCCTGCGTGAGCGTTTTGGGCTTATTGCTGCAGGAACTGAAGAATCAGGAAAATGGGCTGCAGAAGCATACGGGCAGAATGTTTTTGCGTATGATGAACTGAGCGGTATCGGAATAGCAGGGAAAATGCCACTTCCGTCTGACGTCGGAAATATCGTTGTCGCAACTGCCGGGACAAGCGATATGCCTGTAGCTGAGGAAGCTGCAAAGACGGCTGAAGCGCTTGGAAATCGTGTGACGCGGCTGTATGACGTGGGCGTGGCGGGTATACACAGGCTTATGGCTCAGATGGATACACTTATGAGCGCGAAAGTCATAATCGCTATAGCAGGTATGGAAGGCGCTCTTGCAAGTGTGATAGGCGGCATGGCGGACTGCCCTGTCATAGCAGTACCGACAAGCGTGGGTTATGGTGCGTCATTCAACGGTCTTGCAGCGCTTTTATCAATGTTGAACTCATGTGCCAGCGGAGTAAGCGTTGTAAATATCGACAACGGATTTGGCGCGGGGTACCTGGCGAGTATGATAAATAAAATAGGAATAGA
>JABLTO010007567.1_pt1 | contig 12887 bp, 6 predicted proteins | sample 7160091 | NCBI WGS metagenome assembly JABLTO01 (sample SAMN14651225, study PRJNA627086) | human gut metagenome | isolation source: feces | host: Homo sapiens
TTAGGTGTTGCAGTTTTAACTGCTGTACAAACTCCACGTTTCTGTGGTGCAGACTGTTCAACAGCTTTCTTTCTTAAAGAGTTGAATGTTCTCTGCAGAGCCGGTGCTGTAGATTTCTTTACAGCTGTCTGACGTCCTTTTCTTACTAACTGGTTGAATGTTGGCATTCCATTTCACCTCCCGATAGATTTCTCCATGGTTTACCATGGGGTTGCGCGGTTGCTATTGTCAAATGAATAAATATTGCGCACAAAAAAACAGCGTTCCTATTGCACGCTTGCTCATTATATCCCGTAAAAATACGGCTGTCAAGCCATTTTACAGGATTTTTTCTTTATTTTACGATTTTATGATGATTGCTTTTTGTGCCCACTCTTATTATAATAATAAAAACAAATTTACACTTTATCATTTTACTTCTATATTATAAGAAAGGATTTTTATGAAAAGAAAATTCAGCCTGTCGGCAGTCCTTCTGTTTATCACCGGTCTTCTGCTCATAGCCGGCATATTTTTCATTGGTATCCAGACCAGAGGACAGCTTTTGGATACCCGAAAGCAGTTCGAAACTTTCGTCTCTCAGATCGATAAAGAACAATATACGCTGACCGAAGCGCAGGCCTCGTTTGACACCGCCATCCAGAGCAAAAAAGATCTACTTAATTATTATGAAAAAAAATCCTCACCAAAGCAGCCTGCTGTTCAGGAGCATATGGATTCCGACGAATCATCCTCCGATGTTCCGACTTCTGTATTCAGTCAGGTAAATTGAAGAAAGGACCACTCTCATGAAAAAACAAAAACAAAACCGCCCTTCATTTCTCTATGCGGTCATTATTTTTCTTGCACTTGTCATTCTCGCACTCGGTGCACTGACACTCTATTCTCTGCGTGATCTGATTGATCTGCGTTCAAAAGTTTCCGGACTTCAGACAACTGTGCAGGAGCTTTCCGATGCCTCCGCCAACCTCGTGAAACAGGCACAGGAACTTGCCGGTCTGAATGACCAGCTCAGTAATGTAGCTTCTGACACTGATGCTACCGGTGCCTCCGACTACACAAATCAGGATTCACAGGAAGAAGGCACACTTTCACCATCTCACGCATCTTCTTTCACTGATTCCACGGATGAAAGTCTGGATAACCTGCTTTCTCAGCTTAAGCCATTGCTTCCGCAGGATAACGGCACATGGTCTGTATATGTGTGCAATCTTATGAAAAATACAGAAGGCACCATTGACGATCAGCAGATGCAGGCCGCAAGCCTGATCAAGCTTTTCATCATGGGTGCCGTCTATGAAAATTTTGATTCACTTTGTGATACATACGGTGCTGACTCCATCAACAATTATCTGAATCCTATGATTACCGTAAGTGATAATGATGCCGCCAACACTCTTGTCAACATGCTCGGATACGGTGACGATTCCGCAGGTATGAATACTGTAACCAACTTCTGTCAGTCTCATGGATATACCAGTACTTCCATGGGCAGACTCCTTCTTCAGGACAATACCTACGGTGATAACTATACTTCCGTCAGTGACTGCGGCCACTTTCTGAAAGAAATCTACCAGAGTAATGCAGGTACCACCGATACTACACTTTCTCATACGGATGCTATGTACTCTCTTCTCAAAATGCAGGAAAGACGAAATAAAATCCCTGCGAATCTTCCGGAAGGTGTAAAAGTTGCCAACAAAACCGGCGAGCTCGATGATGTTGAAAACGATGCCGGCATCATATACAGCACTGCAAAAGGCATTGATCTGGCCGTTTGCTTTATGTCACAGGATCTCACTGATTCCGGTGCAGCCCAGGCATCCATTGCACAAGATGCAAGGCTTATCTATGGCTATTACAACGAGTAAGTTATAAAATATCCTTCTTGTCTTCTTCATAGGACATCTCCCAGATATCTGCAAATACTGCCAGCGGACAGTCCGTGAGAAGACACATCAGAAGGAAACACTCATACGGATTTACAATGTAAATCTCACTCATACCACATTTGTGCAGAATTTCCTGAATTTCTTCCAGAAAATGATGATACCGGTTATAAGGATCATCATCCTGCATTTCCTGCGACACGATAAAAAATTCGAGAGTGATCAGGTCAAATCTTTCTACAGGAAATTTATGATTCAGAATACTGTTGATTCTCTGTCTGCTGAAACGTTTCTGGCTAAAGTGCTTTGCCAGAATTGAAGCCGACATTTTCTTTAAATTTCCCATCTTATTTACAGGAATTCCGCTGCAAATAACTTTTTCCACATCGGAATCCGTGATATCTGAAATATTCCACACTCTATTTCTGGACTTTTCCTCTTCATCCCCCTGATACATACGGGCAATAATTTCTTTTGACTTTGTGAGCAAGCGTACAAACTCCTGAAATGCCTGACTTTTTTCGGACATCGGATCATCTGTCCCTGCCTTCACATATGCAAGGTATGCCAGAAGTTTTTCTTCTGTGTCCAGACAAATTTTCCCGGAATACACCTGCGGCGCATCTGTATAGTTTGCATCCGGCTGAAGTTTCTCATATTTTTTCTTTAATTCTTCTGCCTTATGGTAACCAAACTGTTTATAATAACAATACCAGTAGATCACCTCATCCGGATTATGGAAATCAAAATCCTGTTCCCTCAGTACACGGGTCAGAAAATCCGATACATCTTCCACGCTCATCCGCAGTCCGAATCCAAGAAGAAAAACGGTCTCACGTTTAACAGAAGCCTGCGTCAGCCAGTTATTTGCAAGCGACGTAAGCTTCGTTGAAGTCGGATTCATAGATTTCGGCGTACATGTTTCATGGAAAGATTCCACTACAATATCCCGGTAGATATCCTGTGTCACCTCATTGTATGGTTCTTCCAGCCCTGCACGCTCATAAATGTATCGTTTCAGATGATCTCCAAAAGAGACCAGTTCCATTTCTTTATATAAATAATGAAAAATTACATCCGCATCTTCATCTTCAAATCCGTCGAGGCTGACTACCTGTCGGAATCTCTGCGCTGCCTTTCTCGTGAATTCAAAGTCCTTTACAGAGTCAAAAGCAACCGTCTGTTCAAAGTCAAGATCCTGCATTCGATTTTTCATGATATATCACCTTCATGTCTTTTTAACTGGTTCCACATACGTTTCCACCAGTTTTCTTTTTGATTCATTACCTCACATAAAATTACAGTAATATTGTCCCTGCCGCCTTTTTTCAAAGCACGTTCAACCAGCACCTGAACAGTTTCTTCTACCGGAATCTCCCTTGTAAAAATATCTGCGATCTCACCATCAGACAGCATATCCGTAATCCCATCCGAACAGATCAGATATCGGTCACCTTCTACAACAGGATAACTGGTCAAAGATGGCGCCAGTTTCAGATCTTCTTCCTGCATTCCCAGATACTGCGTAAGTGGAGCCTTACCCAGAAAATGTCTGCCTAATGTATGATCCTCGGAAATCTGTCCGAATTTCTCACAGTTGCTTCTGTATATCCTGCTGTCCCCAAGATTGCAGCCATAAATCATATCTTCGCCAAATGCAAGCATTGCTGCAGTTGTTCCCATGCTGTCGATTCTGTTTTCTGTCCCATAATCACATACTGCCTGATTCATTTTTTCACAGGCCTCAAGCAAAAACTGCTCTCCCTCTCTACCTATAAGGTCTTTTTGTTCTTTATAATGCATTCCACAGGATTCTGCTGCAAGAAATGCAGCCATTTCACCGCAGCTCTCACCGCCCATTCCGTCAAATACCGCCATTACCGGAAGTTCCGATTGTTTCCTGCAGCCGCTTTGAATATGGCTCATTCCCTGATTTTGCGCATTCAGAAATTCACCGCAGCACCAGAAATTATCTTCATTATTATTACGTATCTTTCCGATATGACACGTATATGCATATTTAATCTGATATGCCATATTCTACCCTTTCTTATGATTCAGTGTTATTTTCAGTTGAAAGATTCAGCTGATTCTTATATTCTTCTGCGAGATTCCAGTACTTTTCTCCACGACTCTTGTATTCATCATTGTCAGTTTCGTTATCATGACAGCGGTTCTTTTCATCGATCCAGCGTACTAATTTGCCATCATCATAATAATAACGGTCAACCTTCTGTTCTCCGTCTTTCAAAGTACTCAATGTATGGCTATCCGCCCATATGTAAGCAAAAAACAACTCATCGTCCCAATAGTAATACTCCTGATAATACCCGTCCTTTGACATAGAAGGATAGATCAGAACCTTCATCAGCTGAACATTACCATCATCAAGTTGTTTCAGATAGCTGATCTCTCCCTGATCTTCTGAACCGATCCAGCTGTAATCATTCAGGTTATCACTGATTTCTGTAGCCTGAGCCTGTATCTTCTCCAGAGTCTCCTGAAGCTGTTTGTTCTCTGCAGTCTGAACTGTTTCTGTTACGGATTTTTTCAGTTGCTGCAGTTCTGCATTTGCCCTGAGCATCCAGATAAATACACCGATAATTACGCATACAGCTACAAACATGATCAGAACTGCGGCTACCAGTGGATCAAATTTTTTACGTTTCTTTTTCGCTGGTTTCCTCTGTGGAACACTCTTTTTTAACTCTGAAACTGTTGCCTGTTTCTGTACCGGTTTTCGGACTGCCACAGTTTTTTCGAAGGTCTCTCCCGGCTGCTCTGTCGTCCCATCCATAATTTTGGCCGGTTGACTGGTCTGTTTATGTTTGTGCTGACTGTGTTTTGGCGAAATATCTTCACCGGCTTTTACACGTTCCAGTGCTTCCCGGAACTCTTCTGCTGTCCGATACCGTTCATCGCGGTCATAAGCACATGCTTTCAGGATCACTTCGCTCAAAACCTTATCTGCCTGCACCGGCATCGGCAATTCTTCTCCGGACATCCTTCGATTGAGCGCATTTTCTTTGTCATGGTATGTAATCAGCTGCTTTTGCAGACTGATAAAAGGCAGTCTATTATGATTGCAGAGTTTATATAAAACAATTCCCAGTGAATAGATATCTACCCTGGCATCGTATTCTTCGCCTTTATACATCTCCGGAGCCATATAGGAAAATGTGCCTTTTTTGGATAATCCGCTCATCGACCGGTCCAGTTCACGGGCAATTCCAAAATCTCCCAGTTTGAATTCGCCAAATCTCGATACAAAAATATTCTCCGGTTTGATATCGCGATGTATGATATTCTGGCACTGACAATACTCCAGTGCTTTACAAAGATCTATTCCAAGGCGGATCACATCCTCTTCTTTCAGTGGATTCTCCGCGCAATACTCCATAAAACTTGTAAGATATTCCATTCGGATAAAAATATCCCATCCGATGTCATCCAGGTATTCCACTACTTTGTAGTCTTCAACGGACACAACATAAGAATTTCCACGGAAGTATTCCATTGTACTGACTTCCTGAATGCACTCATCAACAAGTCCCTGAAAGTACTCCTTCACTGACTGTTCATTTGGACTTTCAGAGCGAACACTGCTCAGCTCGCCCTGATTTGAGGGGATTGTGATGACTTTTATGGCAGAATAAAATGTTGTTCCCTGCTCCGTCCGGCATGCCTTATAAACTTTACCAAAAGAACCTTCGCCGATTTTTTCAACAATTTTCCATTCCGGCCACACAGATACCGGCAGATGTTTGTCCATCATTCCCCTCCCTTCCTTCTTGAAATTTCTTTTCATTTATAATCTCTCATATGACCCTAGTATAGCATGTCCACCTTTCTCTGTCTGTAATTTTCGATATTTTTCCAGATTTTTTCATACAATATTTATAAGAGCTTCATAAAGAATGATTTGCTGACGAAAAAGCCCCAACTGTACTGCAGTACAGTTGGGGACTCTATATTTTTACTCTTCTGTTGTATCTTCTGTCGGCTCTTCGTCCACATCGTCCAGAATTTCTTCATCAGCATCATCCATTGCGAGGAGTTCTTCATCTTCTGGAAGTGCTTCTGCAGTTTCTTCGGACTCTGCCGGTATTTCTTCCGGCATCCCGGTATCAAGCTGAATATCTCTGTAACGTTTCAGACCTGTTCCGGCCGGGATCAGCTTACCAATGATAACGTTTTCTTTCAGACCTACAAGGTGGTCAACTTTACCTTTGATTGCTGCTTCTGTCAGAACCTTAGTTGTCTCCTGGAAGGATGCTGCTGACAGGAAGGACTCTGTTGCCAGAGATGCCTTAGTGATACCAAGCATGATCTGTTTTCCTTCTGCAGGTGTCTTTCCTTCTTTTTCGAGTTTTTCATTGACTTCTTCAAATTCAAGAACATCAACAAGTGTTCCCGGAAGGAAATCTGTATCTCCGTTTTCTTCGATACGGATCTTCTTCAGCATCTGGCGAACGAGAACTTCGATATGTTTATCGCTGATCTCAACACCCTGCAGACGATATACACGCTGTACTTCACGAAGCATGTAATCCTGAACTGCACGAACGCCTTTGATTCTCAGAATGTCATGTGGGTTTACGCTACCTTCTGTCAGCTCATCACCAGCCTCCAGAACCTGTCCGTCAACGATCTTGATACGTGATCCGTAAGGAATCAGGTATGTCTTAGAATCGCCATTGTCCGGATTTGTAACGATAATCTCACGTTTTTTCTTAGTGTCGTTGATTACTGCAACACCAGGGATTTCTGTGATGATAGCAAGACCTTTCGGCTTTCTCGCCTCGAAAAGCTCCTCAACTCGAGGAAGACCCTGTGTGATATCTCCACCGGCTACACCACCACTATGGAATGTACGCATGGTAAGCTGTGTACCAGGCTCACCGATAGACTGAGCTGCGATAATACCAACAGACTCACCAACCTGAACTGCTTCACCGGTTGCCATGTTTGCACCATAACATTTCGCGCAGACACCAACCTTGCATTTACAGGTCAGAATTGTACGGATCTTAACTTCATCGATCGGACCACCATTTGCGTTTACGCCCTCTTTCATAATACGGGCAGCACGTTTTGGTGTGATCATATGGTTTGCTTTAACAAGGACTTCACCATCTTTGTTTGTGATCGTCTCGCAGGAGAAACGTCCTGTGATACGCTCCTGAAGGTTTTCGATTTCCTCTTTGCCATCCATGAAACCTTTGACATACATACCGGAAATCTCGTCTCTGTTTTCACAACAGTCGGTTTCACGAACGATCAGTTCCTGAGAAACGTCAACCATTCGTCTGGTCAGGTAACCGGAATCGGCTGTACGAAGCGCTGTATCGGACATACCTTTACGAGCACCATGCGCAGACATGAAGTATTCCAGTACTTCAAGACCTTCACGGAAGTTTGATTTGATAGGAAGTTCGATCGTATGACCGGTTGTATCAGCCATCAGACCTCGCATACCTGCAAGCTGTTTGATCTGTTTGTCGGAACCACGGGCACCGGAGTCAGCCATCATGAAGATGTTGTTGTATTTATCAAGACCATTCAGAAGTGCTTTTGTAAGCTCATCGTCAGTCTTCTTCCATGTTTCAACGACTTCTTTATATCGCTCTTCTTCGGTAATAAGACCACGTTTGTAGTTCTTTGTGATCTTGTCAACGATATTCTGTGCATTCTGGATCATCTCTGGTTTCTGAGGCGGCACAGTCATATCGGAAATGGATACAGTCATTGCAGCACGTGTGGAGTATTTGTAACCGGTAGCCTTGATATCATCAAGAACTTCTGCTGTTTTTGTTACTCCGTGTGTATTGATGACTTTTTCCAGAATCTGTTTCAGCTGTTTCTTACCTACCAGGAAATCAACTTCAAGGAGAAGTTCATTGCCCGGGATGCTTCTGTCTACGAATCCAAGATCCTGCGGAAGGATTTCGTTAAACAGGAAACGACCAAGTGTAGATTCTACGATACCTGTCATTTCTCTTCCGTCTGCCAGAGTTCTTGTGCAGCGAACTTTGATTTTTGACTGAAGAGTGATAACTTTATTTTCATAAGCAAGAATTGCTTCGTTTACGCTCTTGAAGAACTTACCTTCTCCCGGATTTCCAGGTCTTTCCTGTGTCAGATAGTAGATACCAAGGACCATATCCTGTGAAGGAACGGCTACCGGACCACCATCTGAAGGTTTCAGAAGGTTGTTTGGTGAAAGCAGAAGGAAACGGCACTCTGCCTGAGCTTCCTGTGAAAGCGGAAGATGAACAGCCATCTGGTCACCATCGAAGTCAGCGTTGAACGCGGTACAAACGAGTGGATGAAGTTTGATAGCTTTACCTTCTACAAGGATCGGCTCAAATGCCTGGATACCCAGACGATGCAGTGTAGGTGCACGGTTCAGCATAACCGGATGTTCTTTGATGACATCTTCCAGTACATCCCATACTTCCGGCTGAAGCTTTTCAACCATTTTTTTAGCATTTTTGATGTTGTGTGAAGTTCCGTTTGCAACGAGTTCTTTCATAACGAAAGGTTTGAACAGCTCGATTGCCATTTCTTTCGGAAGACCACACTGATAAATCTTAAGTTCCGGTCCAACAACGATAACAGAACGTCCGGAGTAGTCAACTCGTTTACCGAGCAGGTTCTGACGGAAACGTCCGGATTTACCTTTCAGCATATCGGAAAGAGATTTGAGGGCTCTGTTTCCAGGTCCTGTTACCGGACGGCCACGACGACCGTTGTCGATCAGAGCGTCTACTGCTTCCTGAAGCATACGTTTTTCGTTACGCACAATGATATCCGGTGCGCCCAGCTCCAGAAGACGTTTCAGACGGTTATTACGGTTGATGATTCTTCTGTACAGGTCATTCAGGTCAGATGTTGCAAAACGTCCACCATCAAGCTGTACCATAGGACGCAGATCCGGCGGGATAACCGGGATTGCGGTCATGATCATCCATTCCGGACGGTTTCCTGATTCGCGGAAGGACTCTACTACTTCCAGTCTCTTGATGATTCTGGCACGTTTCTGTCCTGTAGCATCAACCAGTTCAGCTTTCAGCTCTGCAGCGTCTTTTTCGAGGTCAATTGCTTTGAGCAGTTCCATAATAGACTCTGCACCCATTCCTACACGGAAGTTGTATCCGTATGTTTCACGCGCATCCTGATACTCCTTCTCTGTAAGAACCTGTTTGTACTGAAGTCCGGAGTCTGCCGGATCCAGTACAATATAGTTTGCAAAGTATAAAACCTTTTCCAATGTTCTCGGAGAAAGATCAAGGATCAGTCCCATTCTTGACGGGATTCCTTTGAAATACCAGATATGGGATACCGGAGCAGCAAGCTCAATGTGTCCCATACGTTCTCTTCTGACAGATGCTTTTGTAACTTCTACACCGCATCGGTCACAGACAACACCTTTATAACGGATCTTTTTGTATTTACCACAATGGCACTCCCAGTCCTTACTTGGCCCGAAAATTTTCTCACAGAAAAGTCCGTCCTTCTCTGGTTTCAGAGTACGGTAGTTAATGGTTTCCGGTTTCAGTACCTCACCTCTGGACCATTCTCTGATCTTCTCAGGGGACGCCAGTCCGATCTTGATGGCATCGAAAGTCATTGGCTGATATGTTTCATTGGCTGTGGTTGTTTCTGCCATGTATTCTTTCCCCTTTCTTACTTGTCGTCTTCATCATCATAGGATTCGTCGAATTCGATGAAATCATCTTCTTCGTCCTCATCCTCTTCAACATCTACGAGTTCTTCACCTTCGAATTCCTGCTTTGTATAGCCATGTTTACCGAAGGATTCTTCTTCTCTGTGATGTCTGCTGTCGCCTTCGATTACGGAACGAAGATCTGTATCGCCATAATCTACGGACTCGAGTAAATGTACTTCTGTATTGTCATCTTTGAGAACTTTGACATCAAGTCCCAGAGACTGAAGTTCTTTTAACAGTACCTTGAAGGATTCCGGAATTCCCGGTTCAGGGATATTGTCACCTTTGATGATTGCTTCGTATGTCTTCACACGACCAACAACATCATCGGATTTAACGGTCAGGATCTCCTGCAGTGTATAAGAAGCACCATATGCCTCCAGAGCCCAAACCTCCATCTCACCGAAACGCTGTCCACCAAACTGAGCTTTACCACCCAGAGGCTGCTGTGTTACGAGTGAGTAAGGACCTGTAGAACGTGCATGGATCTTATCATCAACCAGATGATGCAGTTTCAGGTAGTGCATGTGTCCGATTGTTACACGACCGTCGAAATACTCGCCGGTACGTCCGTCACGAAGCTGTACCTTACCATCTCTGGAGATTGGAACGCCTTTCCACAGTTCTCTGTGGTCTTTGTGCTCGTCAAGATATTCCATGACATCAGGAGCAAGTGTATCCTGATATTTTGCACGGAACTCTTCAAAGTCTTCAATATTTACATAATCATTTGCCAGTTCCAGAGTATCCTGAATATCAATTTCGCTTGCACCATCAAATACAGGTGTTGCAACGTTGAATCCAAGAGCTTTGGCAGCAAGACTTAAGTGGATCTCAAGGACCTGACCGATGTTCATACGGGAAGGTACACCCAGAGGGTTCAGTACGATATCCAGCGGACGTCCATTCGGCAGGAATGGCATATCTTCAACAGGGAGTACTCGTGAAACGACACCCTTGTTACCATGACGACCAGCCATCTTGTCACCAACAGAAATCTTACGTTTCTGAGCAATATAAATACGTACTGCCTGATTTACACCAGGGGACAGCTCATCGCCGTTCTCTCTTGTAAATACTTTGGCATCTACGATAATACCATATTCACCATGAGGAACTTTAAGGGAAGTATCGCGGACTTCTCTTGCTTTCTCACCGAAAATAGCACGCAGAAGACGTTCTTCTGCGGTCAGTTCTGTCTCTCCCTTAGGAGTAACTTTACCGACAAGAATATCACCGGCACGAACTTCTGCACCGATGCGGATGATACCACGCTCATCCAGATCTTTCAGAGCATCATCGCCGACACCCGGAACATCTCGTGTAATCTCTTCCGGTCCGAGCTTTGTATCTCTGGCTTCTGCTTCATATTCTTCAATATGGACAGAAGTGTAAACATCGTTCATTACCAGTCTTTCACTTAAGAGGACAGCATCCTCATAGTTGTAACCTTCCCATGTCATGAATCCGATCAGTGGGTTCTTACCAAGGGCAAGTTCACCATTCGCGGTAGAAGGACCATCTGCGATAACCTGACCAGCCTCTACATGCTCACCCTGGAACACGATTGGTTTCTGGTTGTAGCAGTTGCTCTGGTTACTGCGAAGGAATTTGATCAGATGATAATCATCTTTTGTTCCGTCATCGTTTTTGATCGTAATATCAGTAGATGTGGAACGAAGAACAGTACCGGATTTCTTTGCAAGTACGCAAACACCGGAATCGACTGCTGTCTTTGTTTCCATACCGGTTCCAACTACAGGAGCCTCTGTTGTAAGAAGCGGCACTGCCTGACGCTGCATGTTGGATCCCATCAGCGCACGGTTAGCATCATCGTTCTGCAGGAACGGAATCAGCGCTGTAGCTACAGAGAATACCATCTTAGGAGATACGTCCATGTAGTCAAACATACGTTTTTCATATTCCTGTGTTTCTTCACGGAAACGACCGGATACGTTCTTATGAACGAAATGTCCTTCTTCATCCAGCGGCTCGTTCGCCTGTGCTACATGATAGTTATCTTCTTCATCTGCTGTCATGTAAACAACTTCTTCCGTTACGACCGGATTTGCCGGATCTTCTTTATTGATTCTGCGATATGGAGCCTCGATGAATCCATATTCGTTGATTCTTGCATAGGATGCAAGGGAGTTGATCAGACCGATGTTCGGACCTTCAGGTGTCTCGATCGGGCACATACGACCATAGTGAGAATAGTGGACATCTCGTACCTCGAATCCTGCTCTGTCTCGTGACAGACCGCCAGGTCCCAGTGCGGAAAGACGTCTCTTATGTGTCAGCTCACCAAGAGGGTTGTTCTGATCCATAAACTGTGACAGCTGAGAAGAACCGAAGAACTCTTTCACTGCTGCAGTTACAGGTTTGATATTGATCAGGGACTGCGGAGAAACATTCTCTGTGTCCTGAGTTGTCATACGTTCACGTACAACTCTTTCCAGTCTGGAAAGACCGATACGATACTGGTTCTGAAGAAGTTCACCAACAGAACGGATACGACGGTTACCCAGATGGTCGATATCGTCATCATGTCCGATTCCGTATTCCAGATGCATATTGTAGTTGATGGAAGCAAGGATGTCTTCCTTTGTGATATGCTTCGGAATAAGGTCATGGATATCTCTCTGGATAGCAGCTTTGATATCCTCAAGATTATCATTTTCTTCCAGAATCTTTTCGAGTATAGGATAGTATACTAATTCTGTAACACCTAAGTCTTTCGGATCACAGTCAAGATCAACATGCGCAGTGATATCGACCATCATACTGGAAAGAACTTTGATCTTACGTTCTTCACCCTGAATCCATACGAATGGTACTGCTGCATTCTGAATCTTGTCAGCAAGTTCAACTGTTACGTTGGTTCCTTCTTCTGCAAGGATTTCTCCTGTAGACGGATCCACAACAGTCTCACCAAGCTTGTGTCCGACAATACGTTTGTTAAAGTGAAGTTTCTTATTGAATTTATAACGTCCGACTTTGGCAAGGTCATATCTTCTCGGATCGAAGAACATTGCCATGATAAGGCTCTCAGCGCTCTCTACTGCAAGCGGCTCGCCCGGACGGATCTTCTTATATAATTCAAGAAGACCTTCCTGATAGTTGGTAGATGTATCTTTTGCAAAACTTGCGAGGATTTTTGGCTCTTCACCAAATAATTCTACGATTTCTGCATTGGTGCCGATACCAAGGGCACGAATCAGCACAGTGATCGGAACCTTACGGGTTCTGTCCACACGTACATAGAA
>JABLTO010143108.1_pt1 | contig 12887 bp, 9 predicted proteins | sample 7160091 | NCBI WGS metagenome assembly JABLTO01 (sample SAMN14651225, study PRJNA627086) | human gut metagenome | isolation source: feces | host: Homo sapiens
GGTTTACTGGAGGTAAATCGAGATTTCTGCAAGAAGCAGATGGCAGAAAAGGCATCGCCAGCGCTGCCGACGAATTGTGCGGTAGTGCCCTAATAGTCTATGCTACTTACTTCAAACGGATACACCTTGCCTGTGGAGCCCTGATAGGCTCGTTTTTTCAGAAACATCGGGGTCTTTTCCATCGTCCCCGCCGCATAGGTAGGAATCGTTACCAGCTTTTCACATACGGTTGCTTTTCGCGTCATTTGCGCACCTCTCCCTTACAATTTGATCTCATATACCGGTTGTACACGCACAGCCTTTAACTCCGCTACTGTCGCTTGGACTTCCTCATTGCGGGCGGCCATGGCCGATTCCGTGTGCACCACAGCGCCTTCCCGAATAGGTGAAATCGCCAGCACCAGCGAAGCGTCAGCTAGCATCTCACGGTGCTCTAGCAGTCCAACTTCCCAAGTATCCTCATTGCAGAAGTTGTCGCTGATCATCCTATCATTTAGGAACAGGCTGCCAATGTCGCCTCGATAATCAATTTGCAGCCGGGCGTCTTTCAGGCCTACCAGCGTTGAAGGCTCTATATGCAGCATCCAACGATGAGGCGCACGCTGCTCCGCAAAAACATGTACCTCCCGCTGCGGAACACTTACGCGATAAACGCCCAGCGCCCCCTCAGATGGTAATTTCTCCCCTGCATCTGCCAGCCGCTCCAATGGATAGCAGCGCAGAATGTTTTCGTTGTGAATCGTTTCCAGCCGCAGCGCCCCATGTTCATCCTCCAGCAGCGCATCCTTCGTGAATACTAAAGTACCATCCCGCAATAAAAACAACTCATTCGCACGTTCACGGTCCACCAATAGCACATCTACTTGCGTATTCGCTTTACACACCGTGAAGCTTTCATGGCCTCCGGTCACGATGGCCTCCGGTTCAAACTGGAACGTACCATCCATTCCCGGCACAACCATAAACACATAGATTGGGCGCTGATTCACTACTGTGCGCAACACAGGCTGTGCATTCGCCTGTTCCAACAGGATGCCGTCCATATCAAAGTGGAAAGGCAGAATCGCATTCTCCTCCGATGCAATGCCAAAGGAAAAAACATACGTCTTTTTCGCCGTGCGAATGCTGATCTGTTCCTGCGTTCGATTCGGCATCGTTCGATGATCTTGGAAATTGTTCACGAACAAGAAGCCGCTTTCTCCATTCGTGCGTACCGCGAAGCGCAGCGTCTGCAAATCAGTCGGTGCAATCTGAGTCGCCCCCTCCGGCAGCATCGTTTCCATGGATGCAAGCCGCTCACCAAAGGCCTGCATGAAATAATGAATGCTCTTGAGCCGACTGTAGGATTCCCGGATCTGGCCAAATTCACCCAATGCAGCCTGATAATCGTAGGACAGCTTGGGCACCTGCGCTTCATTTAGATACGCACCATGCTTTCCAAGTGGATTGGTACCGCCCTGAAACATATAATATCCGATAAAATTACAGCCGGAAGCCAGCTTGATATTTGCCAGCGCATCCACGCTCTTGTAAGGATAGATGAAGCGATAATAATAACAGCACATCATGCCCGCACCCATCTCACAGCAAGCATAAGGGCGGGAGGCGGGTTCATACTCTGGCGTAAAATCATCTGCGTACTTTTTTCCGTTATGATGGTAGTCCTCATAGATATATTCTTCCGTAGCAGGATGCTCGCCCTTATGATTATAGAAAATCCATGGGCGATATGCATAACCACCCCACAGCGGCATCACGCGATCAGAATACGCCGCACCGCCCCATGCAGTACCCGTAAAAAAGGCGGGCGTCAGTCCGCATTCCAACGCCATATCCCGTAATTGCAGGATATATTTTTCGCCTTCATCCCCACGGAAAATCCACTCATTTGAGATACCCGTGCTCATTTCCCAGCACGCGGAGGAATGCATGTATTCATTATCCAGCTGCACCGCAATGATGGGTCCACCATCCTGATAAAACATTCCCTTGACCTGTTCACCGATCCGGCTGTACAAGCGACGAACATACTGCATGAAACCGGCATTGGTATGACGCACCTCAAAAGGCTTGCCATAAAGCCAATCCGGCAGACCGCCATTACGCACCTCGCCGTGATCGAAGGGGCCCACCCGCAGAATGACGTACAAACCATGTTTCCCGCAGAGTGCAACGAATTTTCGCAGATCGTTACGACCGGTAAAGTCAAATACGCCTTCATCCTCTTCGATATGATTCCAAAAAAGATAAGTAGATACCACATTGATGCCGCCCATGCGCATTTTGATCAGTTCGTCCTCCCAGCGCTGCGCATCCATGCGGCTGAAATGAAACTCACCCGAAACAGCCAGAAAGGGACGATGATTCTTTTCCATGTAATAGTTATTGAACGAAATAGTTTCCCCGTTTGGAGCTGTTCCCTCAAAGTCCGCTCCAAGTGAATATAAGGTTGAAGCTCGATAATTATGCAAATCCAACGCGTACTGCATGATAGAACCTCCTCTGTTCTTTTATAGAAACAACGGGGAAGCAGTAAGCAATTACTGCTCCCCCCTATACCGTTTACATTACTCTACGCTTTCCAGCCATGCATTATACTGCTTATCAAACTCAGCCTTTACAATGGGCCAGCCGGCAGTATCGAGACGCTCCAGCATTTCATCAAAGGTTGCATCCACATCATCCACCAAGCCAAGGCTCAGCGCATTGAAATATTCATCCTTGACGGCGCTGACAGCAGCCATGTAAGCCTTTACAGGCGCTTCGTCAAACACAAAGGTCGTGCAGGGGTTCGAAACCATGCGGCTCTTAAAATTATTATCGAAAGCTTCGCGGCGGGCATCATCATACACAGCGATCTTATAATCCTTCTTGCACCACCAGCCAAGTGCATTGGAACAGGCCGGATAAGATTCCTGAGAAGTATCGCTGAAGTAATAGCCGTTCCCGAGATCCTCCCAGTTAACATCCTGAATGCCCAGCAGCGCCAGCAGGTTCAGATCATAGTCATAGCCCAGCAAATCGGCCACCAGCGCCGCACGCTCAGGATTTGCACTGTTCGCAGAAATGCACATCACGCTGTTATTGTATTCTTCCGCAAATACAACAGAATCAGGGCTCAGATCATAGGCCTCGGTGCGCACACCTTCGTTTGCCTCAGCCTGATGCATATAATTGAAGATGGTGCCATTCCAAACCTCAGATGCGCCCGTCAAATTACCAAAGGACTCGTAGTTGCCAACAGACGTATTGCTCAACGCGCTGCGGCTCCAGCAGCCCGCATCGGCCAGCTTTTTCATTTCATGGGCAAAGCTCCGGAAAGCGTTGCAGGCATAGGTGTACTGCCAATCCTCAGCCGCCGGTCTCACACCAGCTCCCTGATAAGTCGTCATGAAGATATCGCTACATGCGGACATCTGATTTGTAATTTGGCCATACGCACGCCAAAGCTCTATGTTACTGGTTGCTGCATCCAATGCATAGATACCGGAAACCGGCGTCTCTTTCTCAGCGATCGTGAGCATGTAGTTCATATAATCATCCCAATTATTGATCGACTGAATACCATATTTCTCAGCCAGATCCTGACGAATCGCAACATATTTGTAATTAGGAACCATCATGTTGCAGGGTACGCCCACACATACACCATTGATCGTCGTCTGTCCCCAAGATTCTGCCGTTTGATTTGCCCAAGTCATCGGCATATTCGTCTTGATGAAATCTTCATCCAGCTCATAGTAAGAGCCTTTGGCCGCTTCAGAATACAGGTAGCACCAAGACGCAGCATAGATCAGGTCGCAATCCTCGCCGCCTGCCAGAATCAACGGATACTTCGTGCTGTAATCAGACCATGGAAGATATTCAATCTGCAACGTAGTATTGTATTCAGCGGACAAAACCTTATTGATTTCTTCCACAACCGCATCCGTACCCGGGAGTTTATTGCCGACTAGATACATCAGTACATTGTAAGGCTTGGAGGTGTCAACGCCGGAGTAGTCGTAGTCTTGGCGATGCACAGCCGGTGTAGTCTGTGCAACATGCTCTTCCGCAAGGCCGAGCAGCGGGATCGCCAACAAGCAGAATGTCAGCACGAGGGAAATGATTCTTTTCATGGGAAAACCTCCTTTTATTTTATGGATTGCTCCATAATATTTCATACTTGTAATCAGCCCTTCACAGCGCCAATGGTCAAGCCCTTTACAAAATAACGCTGAACGAACGGATACAACAGTACAATCGGCCCGGTCGCAATCACCGTCATAGCCATTTTCATGCCTTCCAGGGGGACATTAGTGACAACTGCTGCGCCGTTTGACATCTGTGCAGCTTTCTTAATGGCATCTGCATTATTGAGCATCGTCTGCAAATAGTATTGAAGATTATACATTTCCTCACGGTTAATGAAGAGCATACAGGTATACCAGTCGTTCCAATATCCCAATGCAGAGAACAATCCAAGTGTCGCAATCAGCGGCGTAGACAGCGGCAGAATCAGCTTGAAATAGATCACAAGATCATTCGCACCATCTATTTTTGCACTTTCTGTAATTGCTGCCGGCAAGCTATTCATAAACGACTTTGCAATGATCATATTCCACACAGAGAAAATCATGGGCAGCATAAGTGCAAGAACCGAATTCTTAAAGTGCAGGTAACGAACACAGATGATGTACCACGGCACCAATCCGCCGGAAAACAGCGTCGTAAAGAAAAAGAAAAAAGAAAAGAAGTTACGCGCTTTGAAATCCTTGCGTGACAAAACGTAGCCTGTCATTGTACACAGCCAAATGGATAGCAAAGTACCACAAACCGTTACTAAAGTCGTAATGCCATAGGCACGTAAAATGCTCGTCGGATTTTTCAGGCACATTGTGTAGCTTGTTAAGGAAAATTCCTTGATATACAGCGGGAAACCCTCACGCGTCAACACATCTTCAGACTGAAACGAAGAAATAACAACCAGATAGAACGGCAGCACGCACATAATCGCAAAAGCAATCAGCAGCAAATACCCCAGCACATTGAAGAGAATCACATCACGTGTCCAAACTCGTTTTGATGCTTTGTCATGCAGTTGTCCAAATACGCGTCGCTTTGCAGTATTCTCCATCGTTCATTCCTCCCCTCTCAGAACAACGCATAATCCGGCTGAACTTTCTTTACCGTGAAGTTTGCCAGACAGATAGTGATGAAGCACAAAACGCTCTGATATAAGCCTGACGCTGCCGACATGCCTATATCTCCGGAAGACATCAGAGAGCGATAGACATACGTATCAAGAATGTCAGTATAAGGCAGCAATGTAGCATTCGACTTTACCGTCTGATAGAACAGGCCAAAGTCGCCGCGGAAAACATTACCGATGCCCAGCAGCAGCAGAATCATCATCTGCGGGACAAGCGACGGAATTGTAATGTGACGAATTTTCTGCCATACATTAGCACCATCAATGCTGGCCGCTTCAAACATTTCCTGATCCATGCCCGTAATGGCCGCTAAATAGACCACCATGCCATAGCCGGTTCGTTTCCATGCATTGACCAGCACCAGCAGCACAGGCCATGCGCTGCCTTTATTATACAAATCAAAGGGCTCCATATTGAGCGAGCGCAGTACATTGTTAACCGTTCCCTTTTCGAAATTGAACATATTGTACATAATCGCCGCTACGACAACCCAGCTAATGAAATAGGGAAGGAACATGACCGTCTGAAGCGTTTTCTTAAACTTTCTTCCGACCACTTCATTAATGATGATGGCGAATCCCATTTCCAGCACAATGCCAAGGGTCAGAAAGGCCAGATTATACAAGAACGTATTTCTCGTTAACGGCCCGAGCTTACCGGAGATTCGAAGAAACTCAAAGTTCTGCATACCAACCCACGGAGAGCCAAAGATTCCTAGCTTCGTCTTGTAGTCCTTGAAAGCCAGCACAATACCGCTCATGGGCCAATAGCTGAAAATCAGAACAAACGCAACTGCCGGCAGCAGCATAACGTATAGTAACCAATTTCTGGTTATCTCACGTTTCATGCGGTGCGTTCTGCTTTTCTGCAAAACGTCATTGGATACGGAGCCTGTCATCATCATGAGATTGCACCCTTTCTTTGTTTATGCACACAAGCAGCCTACTTGTGCATAATTTCTCATCTTCAAAAAATCAATACATATAGTCTTCAAGCATGACTTCTCGCTCTCTGTGCTGTTAACCAATGGAATATTAAGTCGCGGACTGTGCTGTCGAAGAAAGAGCCTTTTCTTTGGGCCCGTCCTTTGAAGTTCCAATAACCTTTATCCATTTTCCGCTTTGCAATCTAAAAGCGCTCCAAATGCACTTCAAAATCTGGTCAATCTTTATCATCATATAAATCCAGAAAGCCGGCCAATGCAGCACCAACCCTGCCAAAATCCCCAAGGGAATAGATGCAACCCATAGGAGAAGTACATCACCGGCCATCAGGAATCTCGTATCTCCGCCAGCTCGCAAAACTCCTTTCGTCAGAATACTGTTGATGGACTGAAAAAACACAATCAAGGCAATCGCATCCATCAATTCCATCGCAATCATGCGTGTTTCCTCTGAAACCTGATAGAAATTGATAAGCGGCATCTTCACAATATAAATCAGCAAAGAGGCCAGCAATCCCAAGATAATTCCTGTGCCCAGAAAGGAAAACGCTTGCTGCTGAGCTTTTTCTTTATCTCCCTCTCCCAGCGTATTCCCCGTAATAATGCCGCTGGCATGGCATATTCCCTGAATCAATACCGTGCTGAGCTGCTGCACAATACTTGTTACTGAGTTAGCCGCTACAAAAGTTCTTCCAATACGCCCCATAATCATGGATACCGCATTATTGCCCAGCGCCAGCAGACCGTCACTAATCAGCACAGGAATAGCCGTTCGAAAATATTCGCCCACCAAATCGCGGCAAGGCAGCGCTAGGTGCCGCAGGCGATAACCGATACGCTCATCTTTGAAGAAAAAATATCCGCAGATGAACAGCAGTTCAAAAATGCGAGCTAATAAGGTTCCCAATGCAGCACCGGCAATTTCCATGCGCGGGGCCCCTAAATTTCCGAAAATAAATACCCAATTAAAGAATATATTGATAAAGAATGCACAGATACTGCACACTAATGGAATACGAACTTGCCTGGCAGTACGAAGAACTATCGTAACGGTATTAGACAGCCCAAGGCAAAGAAAGCATGGCACCATATACGCAAGGTAAGTGCATCCCAGATTTATGATTTCCGCATCTGGCGTATACAAAGCCATAATACCTGCGGGCGAAATAAGCGTAGCTGCTGCAAAAACTGTTATAAGTATTGCACACAAGCGCAGCATAATGGTGATGCTCTTGCGAAGAGAATGCAAGTCGCGCATTCCCCAATAACGCGCCGTTAGAACAGAGGCACCCATTCCAATGCCCATACTGAAAATATGGAACATGTTTACAAATTGTCCGGCCAGCGACGCTGCTGATAACTGCGCATCCCCCATATGACTGAGCATAATGGTATCCATTAAATTGATGCCTACTGTAATCAGCTGTTGCAAAGCAACAGGAATCGCAATGCTAAACATTTGCCGATAAAAATGTCTATCCCCTAACAGGTCGTGCCATTGAGCGCCTCTCACTAATATTCGTTCCTTTCACAGACGAATCACTATTTGCCTTGCTGAAAATCATATAAAGTACACGATGACGCTAACTTTACTTTTTTCGCGGACGCATTTCGCCGCCAAGCAGCTTCCGCATAATTCGAGCCGTATACCGTCCCAGCACGGCATAATGATCTGAAATGCACAGCACATCATCAGCCATGGATACGTAACTGCCAAACAACATCTGGCACAGCTCACCCACAGGCACATAGAACGTACCGCACAGCGAAATGCAGGGCTTTTGCAGCGCACGGTAACGCCCCTGCTCCATAAAAAGCGTTGCCTGAGAGAAGAGCTTTATCCGGCGACCATCCTTCAAGCTCAAAACGCAGCTCTCGCCTGCCTGTCCATACTGAATATCTGCGCCAAAGATAACCTTAAAGAACTCAACCGGAGCACATAGCACTTCTGTTTCACACATTTCATCCGTTTTTACCGGACAGAAGTGCGGCAAATCTGCAGGGACAAACATACGAGCCGCGCTCGCTTCCGAAGCTCCAATAGACACCAGCTGACCATTCTGATACGCCATAGGTGAACCCATGGCTAAAATAATTGTATGTGCATCAGCATTTAATGGTACATCCGGCTTCTCCACAACAGCTTCACCATGGATACGCTTGCACCCGCTGTACAGTCTGTCCCAAAGCACCTGTGCGCTGTAAACCGGCTCTCGATGCCCCATGGAAGCAATTTCCCAATTAATAATCGGTGCATTTTTACCGGCATAAAGCAGGAAATTATCCTTTCCCTGAATGGTAAGTTGCGGAGCAACCGTCTCCACTCCATTTACCGGCTGCCAAATTTCCCGATTGAGATCATTCATGTGATAACGATTTTCGTAAATATCTGGAGTATCCGGAGTCAGATTCCAGTTAATATCCATTTCGCCGCGCATCTGCATGATAGGCAACGGCCCGCTAGGCCTATCGCCATCTAACGTTTCCTCATCCGAAGGTCCCGTCATGTATCCGGCCGCCGCCAGAATCTCTGGATGCGCCATGGTAAAGGCAAGGGTCATCTGATCGCCGTTTGACATCCCCTGAATGTAAATGCGGCTGCGATCAATCGCATACTTCTGACAAACATGCTCAATCAAATCAAATATATATTGTATATCGCGTGCATTGCAAGCCCAGCATTCATAATCCGGTGAGTTAGGGTAAATCACAATCAGACCATTTGTCTCTGCCAACTCATGCCATACTGTAATATTGGCCCAGCGCTTGCCATCGCTGCCTCCACCATGCAGCTGCACCACCAGCGGCAGCGGATGTGCAGCTGCATACGTGGTCGGAACATATTCATACCAGACATTTTCCATGCCGGGCACAATTTCTCCCCGCACCTCACGCAGTTGAGGCATTGGAGGCACACGATTCATTGACTCAAAGTTCACTACTGAAACAGCCTCTCGTCCCATTTTCCTCATGAGAGATTTCATCCATGCAACATCCTTTCCTCTATACTCAAATCAACACGTTATTTTGATATTCACAATAATACTTCACAACCATGTATGAGAGAATGAAAATCGAGTGATCCTGAATTTTGTTCAATGGATAACCGATCAATGCCTCAATTTTCAGCAGCTTATTATAAACCGTATTACGATGCATATATAAAAACTGTGCAGTCCGTGTCAAGCTGGATTGATTAATCAGGTATGCATACAATGTATCCAGCAAATCCGTTCCATGTTCCTGATCATGCAAGAAAATACGAACGATATCAGGATGCGCCATGTAATAAAAATTACTGTGATTATGTGCACGTTCATATTCCTTAGCACACAGATGAATCAAATACAGCTGATGATACTGTGCGAAGGAATAGATCCGTCTGATGCGCGGCGGGACATTGACTTTCAGTCCTAGCATCATGGCAGCTTTTGCAGTCAAATATAACGTATACATATTTTCCGGAATAACGCCAAGATAGCTGATACCTGCGTTCAGTCCATATCGTCGCAGCAATTCCGCGAAAGCTTCATAGGAAATATCAAGTTCTCCGCTTCCCTTGATCTCCTGCCCCCAAAAAACAATCCATTCCTTATTCATATAAAAGAGATTCGTCTCAGGAAAAAAGTCATGCAGGGCATTTGTAACCTCCTGCACATAGTCATAGCGCAGCACAGGGTACTCAGAACGAACAACTATGCAGGCTATAAATGTTTTCAACGGGTATGGAAAACGCTTCACCCAAGAGGTCATCAGCTCGTGAGAGCTAATATTCTCGACTGAAATCGCCTTAAAAAAGGCTTGCAGCACCTTCGTACCATCTGGGCATTCTTTCTGAGTATCGTTCTGTAATATATTAAGAAGCTGAACGGCCTCCTTGACCTTCAAATTCAACAAAATGTAATTGATATTCCACGCAGGCTCCCAGCTGAGCTCTGAGCGATCATCTGCACCCTTGCAAATGAAATACGTCGAGTGTACAATCAGCTTCTGCTCGTGTACAAGACGCTGAAAAGTGCTTATATCGCCTAAAAATACGTAGTTCCCAGCCTTCTGGGGAACAGGAGTGAAAAGGCGCACACCATCTTCCATAGGAATGTCGGAAGTAAGTAGGTGCGACGAAACGATAACCCCAGCGAACCCCTTCAATAATGCCTCTGCCTTCATCCCTATACCTCCTAGCCATTCCTTCTGCGTACATTCAGTATATGGATTTTCTTAAATTTTGCAATAATTTTACGGTCTAAGCGATCGAAAATGTGCACATTGCACATTTGAGAGATGTAACGGTTACATTTCAGCCAAATAATACATCAAAATCTTGACTTCTCAAAAACACCTCAGTATATTATGGCTACTAATCAAAGGAGGACGATACTATGGAGCACTCTTTTACTTCTACTCGAGATGCCGTGGTTGTTCAAACAAGGCAGGGTAAGCTTCGTGGCTTCTATTATGATGATGTGTTCAACTTCTGGGGCGTTCGGTATGCTCGGGCCCGTCGCTTCCACATGCCTGTCCCACCTGAATCTTGGGAAGGTGTTCGTACAGCTATGGCTTACGGACATGTCAGCCCGCTGTTGGAGGATCCGATTCCTGACTTTGAGCTGACTGTCCCCCATCGCTTCTGGCCCGAAGGCGAAGATTGTCTGAACCTGAACATCGCAACCCCAACGCTTGATACTAACGCAAAGAAGCCTGTCATGGTCTGGTTCCACGGCGGCGGCTTCTCTGACGGCTCCGCAATCGCTCATATCGCCTTCGAAGGTGACAACATGGCCCGAAACCATGACGTCGTCATGGTGTGCGTCAATCATCGATTGAATGCTTTCGGTTTCCTTGATTTATCCATGTATGGAGACGAGTACAAAAATTCTGGCAACGTCGGTATTGCAGACCTTGTTGCAGCATTGCAATGGGTTCAAGAAAACATCCAAGCCTTTGGCGGCGATCCGAACAATGTTACCATCTTTGGTCAATCCGGCGGCGGCGGCAAGGTAAATGCGCTGGGCCAATCTCCGGCAGCAGATGGCCTATTCCAGAAAGCCATCGTCATGAGCGGCGTGTTTGATGGTGGAAAAATGGTAGAGTTCCCCGAAGCCGATCCCAAAGAAGTAGTGCAGGAAATTCTTAAAGAGCTGAACCTGCGCGAAGATGAGTTGGACAAGCTGGAGACCGTTGATTTCCGTCTATTTATTATGGCCGTGAATCGGATGCGCCGCACCTTCGGTAAGCGAGGCCAAGTAGTAAGCTGGGGACCCCATAAGAATGACTGGTATCTTGGCGATCCCCTGCGTGATGGCTTCCGCGACCATTTCAAGACAATTCCCATGATGATCGGTTCCACGCTTGGTGAATTTTATAATTCCGAAACTGCAAAGAACAAGTGGGAAATGACAGAAGCGGAGCAGGCGCAGGTCGTGCTGAATAAGTACGGTGAAGAGAACGGTCGAAAACTGCTGGACATGTTCCGCAGAGCTTATCCCGGCAAGAATGTAGCTTATGCTGCTTTCCTGGATAATCTGGTGCGTCCCGGAACGGTCAAATATGCGCGTAAGAAATCCGAAGGCAATCATGCCCCTATTTATGTCTATCTGCTGGCAAGTGTTTATCAATTTGAAACCGGTATGCCCGCATGGCATAATTCCGATATTCCCTATGTCTTTGGCAATGCTGAGCGAATTCAGTATTGCTGTGCCACAAAGAATTGGGAAGCGCTGGCGGAGTTAATGCCCGCAGCCTTCTCTGCCTTTGCTCACAAGGGCGATCCTAATCTGGATGGGCTTCCTGATTGGGCTCCTGCTGATAATGAGAAGGCTCCTACAATGATCTTTGATGAAACTATCGAGGCAAAAACTGATTTCGACATGGAAATGCTGGCTTTTGTAGACAGTCTTACCCCGCCCGTTTCCTTCGGTATTCACGAGCCAAAGCAAGATGAAGAAGAAGGCCATCAATGGACTTACTGAGCCTTCGCAAGAAAGACGCATAGGTCGTGCAAAGCAGCCTGAAAATTTCTTTTCAACAAATCAAGTAGAAACTGTATTCCCTTACGTATATTGATTTCATTCCCATTGTTATACTCTTTGTCGTATACATTTCCGAATCAAATTGGTAATGTAAAATCAGTATACTATCAAAGTCTATCCTTCCAAATGACTCATCCGATGTGACAGTCAAATAAAAAGTAGTTATCTCCTGCTGTGGAAGCAAAATCCATAGCAGGAGATATTTTTGCTACAAAATTCAAATTGCATGAATTCCGCAAAGCACAAATAAAGCATTGACATTATAATGCATTTTTAAGTGCAGTAGTCTATGTGTACAAAGCATTTGTGCGTATTCTCACAGATGCACATTCATGGCACATTTTTGTTAGTGTTTGTTTATACAATCACATGTATTGATTTTGCTTGAAAGGAAGATTTATTTCAATTATTACATAAAAGCACCCTTAAGATCGTAATTTTATCAAACATTTTTAGATTTACAAGGAGACTGCATGTTTAGATACTACGATGGAATTGCAAAAAATGTGACGGGATGGGTACTCATAAGCGAATGATGACTATCTGGAACACGCTATGCCAGCGTAAACAGGATACCGCTGGACATCTGGCAGCAGAATTTCATGTTTCTCTGCGCACCATCTATTACGATCTCGAGTACCTGTCTCTCATCTATCCGCTTGAAGTCATCCGCGGACGTTACCACGGCGGCATCAAGATCGCAGATTACTTTACGCCAGACAA
>JABLTO010021328.1_pt1 | contig 12879 bp, 10 predicted proteins | sample 7160091 | NCBI WGS metagenome assembly JABLTO01 (sample SAMN14651225, study PRJNA627086) | human gut metagenome | isolation source: feces | host: Homo sapiens
AACAGGGATTGACACAAAAAGAAGTAGATGAGCGCAAGGCAAAGGGGCAGATCAATATACAGCCCAAGCCGGCGGTTAAAAGCTATCACCAGATTATATTTGAACATACATTCAATTTGTTTAATGCGTATAATTTCTGTATTGCGCTGGCACTTGTCATGGTCAAGGCGTGGACAAGTCTGTTTTTTGTGGTAATTGTCAGCTCGAATACGGTACTGAGAATTTACCAGGAAATCAAATCGCGCAATATGGTTGCCAAGTTAAATCTGATCATATCGCCCAAAGTACATGTTGTCCGGGACGGTACGGAAAAACAGATCCGCAACGAAGAAATCGTTTTGGATGATGTGATCTGTCTGAAAAGCGGCATGCAGATCGCTGCAGACTGTGTCGTGATCGATCATGAGGTCGAGGTCGATGAATCGTTGTTATCAGGAGAAGCTGATCCGATACTGAAACGTCCCGGCGATCAGCTGCTTTCGGGAAGCTTCCTGTTGTCGGGTGCCTGTCATGCCCGTGTGATTCATGTCGGATCACAAAATTATGCTGCGCAGATTGCGGACGAAGCCAGAAAACGTAAGCCGGTTTCTTCGGAAATGGTAAAAACTTTTACCAAAGTAACAAGACTGACGAGCTGCCTTGTTGTTCCGTTAAGTTTTCTGCTGTTTTTCGAAGCATTAGTGCTGCGTAAGGAAGCTATTGAGATCACCGTTGTCAATACATCAACTGCTCTGCTAGGCATGCTGCCGATCGGACTTGTTTTGTTAGCAAGTATTTCAATGATGGCCAGTGTGGTCCGTCTTGGTAAGATGAAGGTCGTTGTTCAGGAAATGTTCAGCATCGAGACTTTATCGCATGCGGATACTTTGTGTCTTGATAAGACAGGAACACTGACTCAGGGAAAGATGAAAGTTCAGCAAGTCATCCCTTTGGAAGGTCATTCCATGGATGAAGTCAATAAAATAATGAACTCCTTTGTCAAAGGAAGTCTCGATCACAATGCAACAGCGCAGACCCTGGAAGAACATTTCCGTGGTGAGGCACCTTATGGGGCGCTTCGTCGTGTTTCTTTCTCATCGGCCCGTAAATGGAGTGCTTTGGAGCTGGATGGAGCGGGAACGCTGATTGTCGGGGCGCCTGAGTTTATTCTTCCGGAATATGCTTTTGATGAAACAGTGGAAAATGCCAGAAGCGGAGGGTCACGTGTGTTGCTTGCGGCACTTCATCCCGACTTTGCTTCTTTTCAGGAAAACCTGTCAGCTGCTTTGCCTTTGGCAGCCATTATCATCAGTGATCCGCTGCGCGAGGATGCGAAAGAAACCATTCGTTTTTTTCGGGAAAATGAAGTCGATATCAAGATCATTTCCGGAGACAGCCCGGTCACAGTTGCCGCACTGGCAAAAGAAGCCGGGGTTGACGGAGCTGATCACTGCATAGATGCTTCTCTGCTAACCAGCGATGAGGAACTGGAGCACGCTGTCATGAAGCACAGTGTGATCGGCCGGGCAACACCTTATCAGAAACATAAGATGATCCTGGCGCTGCAGAAACATGGACACACTGTAGCTATGACCGGCGACGGTGTAAACGACGTGCTGGCTTTAAAAGATGCGGATGTATCGATTGCCATGGGAAGCGGTTCTGATGCCGCAAAGCAGATCTCACAGTTTGTGGTGATCAACGGAGATCTTTGTACATTACGTGAAGTTGTTCGCGAAGGGCGTCTGGATACGAACAATGTCACGCGTTCTGCTTCCATGTACTACCTGAAGACCATATATACTATTTTGATTTCCATTATCATTCTGTTTTTAAACATGCCATATCCGTTCATTCCTTTTCAGATGACTTTGCTGGATAATTTTGTGGCCGGTTTTCCGTCATTTATGATTTTGTTCGAACGTAATATTGAACGGCAAAAGGAATCGATCGGCAGGCATGCGCTGCGTTACTCGCTTCCCAACGGACTTGCAATTGTTCTGATCGTATTGCTGGTTCGTTTGATTGGTACAAAGCTGCAGCTGAATACAAATCAGATTTTTACGATTCTTTATTTTTCCACATCGATGATTTCGATTCATATGATTTACCGCATTTACTGCCCTTTAAACTGGTATCGCGGCATAGTATTGATCTTGGACATCATCGGTTTTATCCTTGCTTCCTTGCTGTTCTGGGACTGGCTGCAGTTGTCAATGCTCACAAAGGAACTGGTCATCTTCATTCTGGCGGCAGTTGCCTGCGGAATCATACTGGTTGCTTTAACCAAAAAGGCAGTCTACCGGTATTTGGATCAGCACAGCGAAAAATGAAAACTGTATGATTGAAAGTCATACAGTTTTTTTAATAAAAACAGTTGTAAATGATAGTGAAGATTTCGAAACTGTGCATGGTTATGATAAAATAGTGGAGAAAATGGCAAATGGGGGAATCAGTATGAAAATACGAATGGCAGAATACAGAGATCTGGCTGCTATTTATGCGATTTATTGTCCTTATATCGAACAGACAGCGATTACTTTTGAAACAGAGGTGCCTTCTTTTGAACAATTCGCAAAGCGTTTTGAGGAGATCACGTCTTTTTATCCCTGGCTGGTGGCGGAAGAAGAAGGAACTATTCTCGGTTATGCGTATGCTTCCAGGGCTTTTGAACGCGCTGCTTATGACTGGTGTGCTGATCTGGCTATTTATTTTGCAATGGATCAGCCGCATCATGGAATGGCTTCCCAATTGTATGAGAAACTGATGGAAATCCTGGAAAAACAGCATGTTCGTGTTGTTTATGCGCTGATAACAGCTGACAATGAAAAAAGCATTTCATTTCATGAACGAATGGCTTTTCACAGTGTGGGATATTTGACAAAATGCGGTTATAAACTGGATCAATGGCATGATGTTGTCTGGATGCAGAAAACGCTGGGCGAGCAATTGACAAAACCCTTGCCGCTGCTTTCCGTGTTCGATGCGATGAAGAGGAACAGTGAACAAGACAACTGTGCTGATGTATAAAGGAGGAATGAAACATGAATACGATGGATGCATTGAGAAACAGAAAAAGTGTACGGGTATTTGAGGAACAGCCGATTTCCATGGAAATTAAAGAACAGCTCTATGAAGCTGCGTTTCAGGCGCCTACGGCAGGGAATCAGATGCTTTACAGCGTGATTGAAATTGAGGATGAGGAACAGCGAAAACTGCTGGCCCAGACATGTGATCATCAAAACTGGATCCTGGAATCCAAACTGATGGTCGTATTCGTGGCAGATCACCGCCGCTGGTGTGATTTATATAAAGCGGCCGGATGCGAGCCTCGTAAACCGGGACTGGGAGATATATGGCTGGCGCTCAGCGATGCCAATATTGCCGCACAGAATATGGTGGTAGCGGCAGAGTCATTTGGCATTGGCAGCTGCTATATCGGCGACATCATCGAACAGCAGGAGAAGGTAAAGCGGGCATTGAAACTGCCGGATGAAGTGATGCCGGCCTGCATGCTGGTTTTCGGCTACCCGACACAACAGCAGAAAGAGCGCGTGAAACCGGCCCGATTCCATCGTGATTATATTGTCCATAAGAATGTTTATCACACGATGAGCACAGAACGGCATCGTGCATTCTTTGAGGAACGTGCGCAGCGCAACAATGCGCCGATCGTTGATTTTGAGGCTCAGGTCGAAGCATTCTGGCGCCGTAAGTACGAAAGTGAGTTTTCCAACGAAATGAACAGGAGCGCAAAAGCATATTTTAAGGCTTTTGACAAAGAATGAATATGGAGGCGGCTATGAAGCAGATCGGATTTATCGGTGTAGGGATCATGGGAAAGTCCATGGCGCGAAATCTAATGAAACACGGCTATACGGTCCACGTATATGCACGTACCCCCAAAAAAGCACAGGATCTCATTGAGGAAGGAGCAATCCTGCATCCTTCGATCGCTCAGTGTGTAAAGGCCAGCGAAGCAGTGATCACGATGGTCGGTTATCCGAGTGATGTGGAAGAAGTATACTGCGGTGAAAACGGGATCTTTGCTTTCGCTAAAGAAGGAACGCTTTTGATTGATATGACGACCTCATCCCCTAAACTGGCAGCAATGCTTCATGAGCATGGGAAGACACGCCATCTTGCCGTCATGGATGCTCCGGTTACCGGTGGGGACAGCGGTGCACGAGAGGGAACACTGACGATCCTTGCCGGCGGAGAGCAAAACGATTATGAACGTGCCTATCCGCTGTTTGCGGCGATGGGAAAACATATTTATTATTGCGGAGAGGCCGGCAGAGGCCAGCATATGAAACTTGTGAATCAGATCATGATTGCCGGCACGCTGAGCGGTGTCAGTGAAGCACTGGCCTATGCCTGCGCTCAGGGAATCGATCCTTCGTCCGTTATTTCCTGTCTGAAAGACGGAGCAGCCGGTTCACGGCAGCTGGAACTGCTAGGTCCGAAAATGGCAGCTGCCGATTATGCACCGGGTTTTTTCATCAAGCATTTTATCAAGGATATGCGCCTGGCAGTGGAAGAATCGAAAGAGCGTGATTTAAAACTGCGAATTCTGCAGTCCGTCCTTGCCAACTTTGAGGAGCTGGCAAATGCCGGGATGGAAGACAGCGGAACGCAGCGCCTTATAACATTGTATATGCCTTTTGTCAATGATAAAAAGTAATTATGCTTGTTATTTTTGTTGTTTTCCTGTAAAATGTAAAAGTCTTTTTCTGTTTTGACATATATGTTCAACAGGAGAAAACAAAATGAGAGGGGTACGATTTATGTTAGAAAAACTGTTTCATTTAACTGAAAACAAAACGACAGTAAGAACAGAAATCATTGCCGGTCTGACAACATTCCTGGCAATGGCATATATTCTGGCTGTCAATCCGAGCATCCTGAGTGCTGCCGGCATGGACGTTGCATCTGTCTTCCTTGCTACTGCATTGTCAGCTGCTGTCGCAAGCATCATCATGGGTCTTGTGGCGAACTATCCGGTTGCGCTTGCTGCCGGCATGGGAGTTAATGCACTGTTTGCCTACACTGTCTGCGGACAGATGGGTTATTCCTGGTCAGCTGCTTTGGCCGGTGTCTTTGTTTCCGGTGTGATCTTCATCGTCATCAGCGTTACGAGCATCCGTAAGATGATCATCAATGCCATTCCGGTTCAGATGAAGGTTGCAATCGGTGCCGGTATCGGATTCTTTATTGCTTTTGTCGGACTGAAAAATGCGGCAATCGTCGTTGCGAGTGAGTCTACATTTGTTTCACTGGGCAATTTCTCAGACCCAACAGTGCTGCTTGCTTTATTTGGTATTCTGGTAACACTGCTTCTGGTCATCAAAAAGGTGCCTGCCGGTGTATTTGTCGGAATGGTCATTACTGCCGTGGTCGGCATCATTGCCGGTATGGTTTTCCATATCGAAGGCATGCCTACACTGCCGCAGGGATCATTTATCACGACAGATTTCCATATGGAGGGCGCAGGAGCATTCCTGAACGGATTTAATGAACTGTTTGCCGATCCGTCAAAAACAATTGTCATGATTTTCTCATTCCTGTTTGTCGATTTCTTCGATACAGCAGGAACACTGGTTGCCATCGGTAATAAGATCGGTCTTGTAAATCCGGAAACAGGCGAACTGAAAAATGCGGAACGTGCACTGCTGGCTGATGCTGTTGGTACTGTCTTCGGTGCTGCCATCGGTACATCTACGGTTACTTCATTTGTAGAATCAAGTTCAGGAGTCGGTGTTGGCGGACGTACAGGTCTGACTGCAGTGACTGCCGGTGTCCTGTTTATTCTTTCTATCTTCATTTCACCGCTGATCATCAGCGCAATCACAAATGCTGTTACAGCACCGGCCCTGGTTGTGGTAGGCGTTATGATGGCACAGCAGCTGAAAGGAATCGACTGGGATGATCTGATGATTGCATCTGCTGCATTCCTGACTGTTCTGGTCATGGTTCTCGGTTATTCAATTTCCAATGGTATTGCGATCGGATTCGTCGTATATACAGTAGGAATGATCGGAGCCGGCAAAGCAAAAGGCATCCATCCTTCTGTATGGATCCTGGATGTCATCTTCCTGATTTATTTCTTGGTAACATTTGCATAATGATGAAAGACGTCTGTCAAGGCGTCTTTTTTATCTGAAACAGATGTACCCTCAGTCTTACAATTCGTTAAGAAAACATAGTTTTACAATGATTTTCCATATAAAGTATGTTATACTAAATTTGCTATGTGAAACAGGAGGGATATGATGTTTCAGTCTCTGAAGCGTATAATGGCAGCTCTTTGCGTATTATGCCTGTTGCTGAGCGGATGCAGCGGCAATAAAAAAGAAGAGCAGACCAAAGAAAATGAAAAAATTGAAATAACAGAAAATTCGGTTTATCTTGTTCCAGAGAATCCGACAGCATGCATGAAGAGTGCATATGATGAATTAAGCAAAGCGTTGACGAGCGGCGACGATAAAGCGGAAGCACAGGCGCTCGCAAAGCTGTTCGTATCCGATTTCTTTACTTTATCCAACAAGAAAGCAGATACGGATGTCGGTGGACTGAATTATGTGCCAAGTGACGTATATGAAGATATGGAAGTATATGCTCGTTTCTACTTCTACAATAATTATTCTGCGATCAAAACAGATCTTGGCGAAGATCAGTTGCCGACCGTAAAAGAAGTTACAGTAAACAATACGGAAGAGGCATCCATTACATATGACAACCAGAATTATGACGGTTATAAGGTCAGCGTGGAGATCGCTTATGAAGATACGAAAGCGGAGGATCTTAAGGAATCCGCAGTATTGTCTGTCATCAAGATCGATGATTATGACTATGAAACACTGAAAGATCTAAACAGCGGTGAACTCGAAGAAACACCGATGCCGAAAACGCTGATGCGTGTCATTGCATTGTCTTAAAAAGAACTGAGTATCTCAGTTCTTTTTTGGACTGTCAGACAAGGAGGAATTTGATGAAAGTATCGCTTCGTGCAAAGATAAAAGATGAAAAGCAGAGAAATGATTTTTATGAGGTGCTGAAGCTGATCTGTGATCAGGAGAAGCTGCAGCTGGAAGAAAGAGGAGATTGCGTGGTTGTCGAAATCTGTCCGCAGGGTGTGATTGAATGCCGTGAGGATGAGGGGAGCATACGAATGGAAACACATACCAGTCATGCCGGTCCTGGCTTTCATGCCTACTGTGTCAATCTGATGGAATGGATCGACGAAGAATGTGAAGCAGAATGTGCCGTCAGCGATGACTGCGGATATCGGGAACAGCCGGATTTCCAGCATTTAAAATATGACATTTTTTATCCGTGGCTGCAGGATCTGAAACGTCTTCTTTTAGAAGAAGAATCGATGCAGCGGAAAAACTATTATTTCGATTCGTCGCATTATCTGCCAGCTTCTCATAGTGATAGGATCATCACGCCGTGCGGTTTTTTAGATCGCCATGAGTTTGAGGAAATGGATATCGAGCAGCTTGCGCCATATTTCTTTGTCTGGATCAACGAGCAGCGGGATGCACAGTATTATAAGAACTGTGCTCTGCATCTGCTGGCTAAAGAAGGCTACGGAGGCTTTGCCCGGATGAATGAAGTGAGTGAAAAATTTGCATCAATGATCGCAGATTACATTGAAATCGCACATCAGAAAGACCCTTCCATTACTTTGCCGCTGCATGCATATCATGAGTTATGCCGGCTTCTGGGACGTGAGGAGGCCGTTTCTGAAGGAGTTGAAATGGATGAAGAAATATCGCAATATCGCCATCAAGAAGTATATCACCTTTTTCATGAATGGAGCCTGTATGCGCTTGGCTGCTGTGAACGAAGCTATGATCCGGTACACGATGAGCTGTATCTGATGGCACCTTATGCAGATGCCGGCGACGGATGGGAATGGATGTGGAAAGCTTCCTGTCATTCTCTGGAAGCAGCATCGTGGGCAGAAGTCGAAGAAAAGGGGACTCATTGGCAGAATGAAACAGTGAAAGGAATCGATTTGTTAACAGAACAGGATGATTTTTATCAGCTGCGTTCATTGCTTTCCTGCGATCAGCAGCGTCTTTATCTGGAACTGATCATTAAGGAAGAAAAAGATATCGCATATCTTCGCTCCTGTGTGCATCAATGTCAATGCAATCTTCATTTATAAAAAAGGTAATTAATAGAACTTAGAGGATTCCAGTCATAAGGTCTGGATTACCATGAGAATAGAGAAACCAACAAGTTGTAAATAGGAAGTATGGATATTGAGCTGATATGGGTTTGTCAAGCAAACTGTGTATATAATTGTAAAAGTTTCAAATTCATTCTCAAAATCTAACCTAGCATGCATGATTTTTAAAGTATATGCTTAAAATGGCAAGTAGTTCGTTACTTGCCATTTTAATGTGAATGCGACCAATCATGTGTAAGTAATGTTTTGTCGGCTTTTCTTTTTTTATTACATATCATTTTTCGTTGTTCCCATGATTCTGAGCTGATTTGATCTCATCAAAGATGTGTATCCATTGCTTCTTTTTTCACGTTCGCTTATCCATAAGCACAGGATCTCTTTTCTTCCGATGAGGCCATGACCAAGAACCACGAATACAGCGCATTTGTTTGCTTCATGATCGTTGTAAAGCATTATATAGAATATAAGCGGTTTACGAAAACGAATGCATAGCACTTTTCCAGTGGATGGTTTTGACATTCTTCCAATTCAGGAATTACTGCATCTACGATATCCAATTTCATCTTTTTGTGTCATCGGGAAGCCGTAAATAACCGATCGTTGCAGAGATGTCTCTCTGCGAATACCGCATACATACATGTCCGTACTTTCTTTTCAATCACCGATGCATCTTCTTTGCTTTGGATACTATGAGGGTCAAACAAGCCGTCAAGATACCTGCGGCGAGGCAGGTGGTTAAATAAAAAAAGTAATATTTAGTATCGGTTATATCATAGTAATAATGATCGTATACAAATAAAAACAGGCTGAACATACAAAATGCGTAAACAGCAGATATACGAAACTTTCGAAAGCATTGTATTATTTTCATAGAATCACCTTTTCTATCATATAATATGTACATGAATTATGGGATTGGTTTTCGCAAAAAAATATGTCCCTTCGCTGTCACACAAAAAAAACTGCGGTACACAATATTTGTATACTGCAGTTTTTATTCTTATCAGGCCGTTGTTTCCGTTCCCGGATTCTCCGGTTCGGTTACCGGCGGCGTTGTCGGATCTGTCGGCTCCTCCGGGTCAGTTGGTTCTACCGGATCAGTCGGTTCGACTGGCGGATCGGTTGGCTCCGTCGGTTCCTGAGGAACGTTGACATCTTTATCCGGTTCATCGCTTTCATTATCAGACGGTGTCTGTGTTGCCGGCGTCTGCGGTTCATATGTTTCTTCCGGAGCAGGTGTGTATTCCGGTTCGTATGTTACGCTGTTTTGCATGCCATAATAAACAGTGTATGAGTTAAGGGAATCTGCATCGCTTGCCCAGATCATATACTCGCTGCTTTCGAATTCAACATCGCTGAAGCTCAAATCATTGACATCGAAAGAGAAAGAATCCATTTTCGGTGTTTCATACATGCTGTTGTAAGCGGCATTGATCAGGCGCGCATCTTCCTGTGTCAGCAGATGACAGCTTAACGGAGTACCGGTCATGCTGCCTGTTGTCAGGCTCATATCGGTTCCATCTGTTAATGTGATGCCTTCCACTTTCCATGGCTTCAGATGATCCAGCTGATAAGAAAGGAAGGAAGTCAGCTGATCCATCGGAATGTTGGTTGAGACATACTTCTGTGCGATGTTCATGACGGAATTGACCTTAGAAGCACCTTCAACCGTTGTCAGCTTATTGATAATTGCTTCGATGATCTGTGTCTGTGCTTTTTCACGACCCTGTGTTCCCCAGGAAGCGGTCTTACGGTGGCGTGAATAAGCAAGAGCTTCTTTTCCGTTCAGGTGCTGTTCGCCGGTAGACAGGCAGATCTGATGTGCTTCGTCTTTATTGCGGTATTCGTCCTGCTCACAGAAATCAAGCTGTACATCGACATCTACACCTCCGATCGCATCTACGATCTCGATGACAGAGAAGAAATTGACTTTTGCGTAGAAATCGATATCGATGCCGGTAAAGAGTTCCAGTCCTGCTATACTGTTTTCCGGCCCGTTGTTGCCTAAATGTGTCAGTTTGTCACTTGCATTGTTCAATGCGGGATTCGGTACATAAGAATCACGCGGAATTGAGATTGTCGTAATTTTATTGACTTTCGGATTGACCATCAATAAGATGTTCACATCACAGCGGCCGTTGATGCTTGGATCTTCACCTTCATCCATACCGCCCAGATATACGACGAAAGGCTCTGTGCGAAGATCTTTTGTTGTCGTTGCCGTGTTGACGGAAGTGTTTTCACGTTCAAATGTCGTGATCGTACGGATGTTGTCCTGGAGACCTTCGTATTGCTCTTCCAGCAGGCCGATGCTTGTGTTGGAGATGATCATGGCATCGACTTCTCCGCTCTCCATCTGGTCGTACATCGTTGTATAATCCAGCAGTTCAACGTAGTTGGCGTTGCTGACTTCTTTATCCAGCTGTTCTTTTGCATATTCGTTGTTATCCTGATCCATGCCGTTTTGGATCGCGATCTTCTTTCCGCTCAGGTCATCAACAGTTGTAATATCGGAATCCTTCATCGTGATGACAGAAATCTTGATCACCGATTTATCGCCCTGTGTGACGATGGAAAGCGTGCTGCTTGAATTTTGGATTGTATAGCTTGCATAGCACAGGATCAGACATAGTGCGATCATGAATACACGATGGATCCAGGTGCATACTTTGTTGAGCTTGTGGAAGCGAATCAACAGGAAACTCAGGATCAAAAGCAGGATCACGACGATACCGACAAGGATCAGTATCTTAAAGAGCCGTGTGCTTGGCAAAATGGAATACATGTGGAAAAAATAGTAAAAGGCAACTGCCGCTATCAAGACAAACACGGCGAAGATGGCCCAGTCTATTTTGCGTGAAAGCAGGTGTTTCAACCCGTTTTTATTTTTTTTCATATTTATCACCTTTTTTTATTATAGTAGATAAAGGTAAGAAAAGGAATAAAAAAATATGTGAATAAAAACATTCACATATTTTTCACATCATTTCAAAGAAGAATCAGTAAGCCTGTACTTCATCGCTCCATACATATTCATCTTTGTCCTCGAACTGTTTTTTACCTGCAGAAAGATCGTTCAGATCAAAGCTAAAGTCATTCATCTGCGGATTTGTACAGTTTGACTCGTAGGCGTATTCCACATACTGAACATCTGTTCTGCTGAAGATGTAGGCATCGGCAAGATCATTCAGCGAAGCCTGGAACATATAATGTGCATTGACGCCGTTATCCAGCGACAGACTCTCAATGGTCCAAGGTTTCAGACTGCGCAGCTGCTCTTTGGCAAAATCGGCCATTTTAGAAGCAGGCATGTTTGTTTCCACATAAGAGGGGATGATGTCCATTAACTGATCGAGCGATGAAATGCCATCCAGTGAAAGTGTTTTGTCGATGATGGCTTTTAAGATACGCTGCTGTGCCCGTTCTCTTCCTGCCGTATCATAACCGGCTGTTTTGCGATGGCGGGCATAGGCCAGTGCCTGCTGGCCGTCGAGATGCTGTTCTCCGGAAGACAGACAGATCTGATGGGCCTCATCCTTATTTCTGTATTCGTCTTGTTCACAGAAATCGATTTCCACATCGACATCAATGCCGCCCAAAGCGTCAACGATCTCAATGACACTGGAAAATGAGATACGGGCATAATAGTCAATGTCAATATCAAAGAAGTCTTCCACTGTTTCAACGGTTGTATCGATGCCGTACAGTCCGGTGTGTGTCAGTTTGTCCAATGCGAACTCACTGTCTTCGTAGGCTTTGTTGGGCAGATAGGCATCACGCGGAATGGATACCATTGTGACATGGTGTGCAAGCGGATTGATGAAAAGCAGGATATTGACGTCACTGCGCAGCTGTTGATCCGGTGTGCCCAGTTCGTCGATGCCGCTGATGTAGACTGTAAAGCCTTCGGTGGACAGATCCTTATTGCTGTCATCTTCCCATGTCTTGGTATATGTATAAGTTGCCAGCGTGCAAAATGAATCTTCTTCAATTTCATCTGTTTTGATCATCATATCGTAATATTTGGCACTGATCGCGACAGCATCCAGATTTCCATATGTCAGATTATTGATCAAAGTGGCGTAATAAGTGTCTTCGGAAAAGGCGGCATTGGGAGCATCGCTGCTCAGTTTTTCTTTGGCAAAGGTACCGGTATCGCTGTCAGTACCGTTTTGGATACCAATGACGGAGGACGAATTCAGATCACTCAAAGATGAAATGGTGCCGTCATTGCGTGCCAGTATCATTACCGTCACTGTTTCGTCTTTGGCTACGGAAATCGCATTGAACAAGCGGTTGATACGGCCGCTGTAATGCCCTATCGATAGCAGACAGGCACACAGCACGATGATAAAGCAGCGCCTGATGTAGCTGACCCAGCGGGGACGCCGCTTGGAAACAGCTGCCAGCAGACGCAGATAGATAATGGCTGCGACAGCGATTGCTGCTAACAGCCAGTGCATCGGCAGAAGGTTCATCTGAAACAGTGACCAGAATGCATATATCATGACAATTAACAGTACCAATAAAAAGAGCAGATCGATGGTTTTCGTATAATTGCGTTTTTTTCTTTTCATGTGTTCACCTCAATACTTTTTCTATTATAATATTCCCGCTTGGAAAAAGCCATGGCTTTTTATGGGAACCGTAAATTGTGTATCGAACTGTATGCTTTCGTTCATCTTTCATTTTTGAGAAAC
>JABLTO010052461.1_pt1 | contig 12873 bp, 13 predicted proteins | sample 7160091 | NCBI WGS metagenome assembly JABLTO01 (sample SAMN14651225, study PRJNA627086) | human gut metagenome | isolation source: feces | host: Homo sapiens
AGAATAATAAGGTTGCGATGTTAAGACAGTATGAACTAGTTGATTTGGTTAAATCCTATGATCCCGACGCCGATGAAGACGCCCTGAACCGTGCGTATGTTTTCGCGATGAAGAAGCACGGCGCTCAGCTTCGCACTTCCGGCGACCCTTATTATTCGCATCCGGTCGAGGTGGCCGGTATCCTGACCAAGTTCAAGCTTGATTCGGTGTCTATTATTGCGGGACTGCTGCACGATACGGTTGAAGACACAGATACGACGGTCGAAGAAGTTCGCGAACTGTTCGGCGACCAGGTGGCGCAGATTGTCGACGGTCTGACCAAGCTGGCAAAAATCGAGCAGAAGTCGGCCAACAACAAGCAGGCGGAAAATTTCCGCAAGCTGCTGCTGGCGATGTCGGAAGATATCCGCGTGCTGCTGATTAAGCTGGCGGATCGTTTGCACAACATGCGCACGCTGCATTTCTGCGCTCCGGAAAAGCGCGCCCGCATTGCCCGCGAGACGCTGGATATTTATGCGCCGCTTGCCGAACGTATCGGCATGCAGGAAGTTAAGAGCGAACTGGAGGAAATCGCTTTTGCCGAACTGCACAAGGAAGCGCATGATTCAATAGTTGCCCGTCTGAACTTTTTGCGCGAAAAAGACAGCAATCTGGTGCCGAAAATTATTGAGCAGTTGCAGAAAGACATGGAGGAGAACGGCATCAAAGCAGTGGTTTCCGGCCGAGAAAAAACGCCTTATTCCATTTGGCGCAAAATGCAGCAGAAGAACGCGTCGTTCGAACAGCTGTCAGATATTATGGCTTTCCGCATTATTGTTGACGACGTGGCGACCTGCTATCAGGCATTGGGTATTGTGCACAGCAAATATCACATGGTTCCGCGCCGTTTTAAGGATTATATTTCGACGCCGAAGCCGAACGGCTATCAGTCCATTCACACCGGCGTCATCGGACCGGAAAATACGCGTATTGAAATTCAGATACGCACGCACGAAATGCACGAAATCGGCGAAAAAGGCGTGGCTGCGCACTGGGCCTATAAACAGGGGCAAAAAGCCGAAGGCAAGAATTTCCGCTGGATACGTGAGCTGCTGGAGATTTTGGAACAGGCGTCGAATCCCGAAGAGTTTTTGGAGAACACCAAACTGGAAATGTATAATGACCAGGTGTTCTGTTTTACGCCGAAGGGCGATCTTATCGGTCTGCCGGTCAATTCAACGCCGGTCGACTTTGCCTATGCGGTGCATTCGTCGGTCGGCGATACCTGCGTCGGCGCGAAAATCAACGGCGAAATCCGTCCGTTGCGGACCGTTCTGCAAAACGGCGACCAGGTGGAAATTCTGACGTCCAAGGCGCAGCATCCCTCAACGGAGTGGGAGCGGTTCGTGGTTACCGGCAAGGCAAAAGCAGCCATCCGCCGTTATGTGCGCGCTTATAAACGCGAACAGTTTATTACGCTGGGACAGGAAATTCTCGAACGTTTGTTCAAGGGTGAAAGCCTGGAGTTTTCCGAAAAGGGACTGGTTAACGTACTGCCGAATTTTGAGGCGGAAACGATTGACGACATTTATGCCAAAGTCGGCGAGGGGATTGTTACCGGTTGGGACGTTTTGAAAGCGGTTTATCCGGGATATAAGCAGTCGAAGCTCGAAAAAGTGGTCAAGTCGGTCAAACTGCCGAGTTTCAAGAAAATCGTCAAGCCGAAAAAAGGCAAGGGCGAACCCTTGAAAATCAAGGGGCTGATTCCGGGGATGGCGGTGCATTTTGCCGGCTGCTGTCATCCGTTGCCGGGTGATCGCATCGTCGGTATTGTGACAACCGGCAAAGGCGTAGCCGTGCATACCATTGACTGTAAGGCGCTGGAAAAATATGCCGACGAGCCTGAGCGCTGGCTGGATATTGCCTGGGGCGAAGAGGCCGAAAACGAAATGCATACCGGCCGCCTGAAAATTATGCTGGCCAACGAACCGGGAACTTTGGCCGAACTTTCAAACCTGATTGCGCGCAACAGCGGCAACATTGCCAATCTTAACATTGTCAACCGCACGGTCAGCTACTTTGAAATTCTTGTCGACGTGGAAGTTAAGGATCTCAAACATTTGACGGACATTATTGCCGCGCTCAAAGCGTCAAAGGTTATATCTTACGTGGCTCGCGCCGCCCAATAAACCTTGTATAACGGGAAACTAATACAGGATTAGCGGGTAAAATAAATCCTTATTATTTTCTTCGTTCTCCGAAGTTTTGAACATCCTCTGTATAGTAGGGAACTAATTATAAAAAATCTTGTTGTTCTTAAATAAAATGTATATATTGCAATAAACAAAATTTTACGGGAGTTGGGTTTATTGTTCAAACGCCGGGAAAAACTTTCTTGGAAAAAGCGGCTGTCGGGATATTTATGGCCGCAGGGCGGGTGGAAGCGCTATGGGCGGTTTATTCTGCTTAAACTGCATCGGCTCGGCGGAACGCCGCGGTCAATTGCGGCCGGTTTTGCCTGCGGCGCGGCCATTTCGTTTACGCCGTTTGTCGGTTTCCATATGATTCTGGCCGCGGCGACAGCGTTTCTGTTGCGCGGCAACATTATTGCCAGCGCGGTCGGAACGGTTGTCGGAAATCCGTGGACTTTTCCGTTTATATGGATTTCGGTGCTTTATACGGGGCGGCTGATGCTGGGAGAGACCGGGGCCGGAAAAATTGAATTTGCGCATGTTTTTGAAAAGTCTTTTCATGCGCTGATGACACTGGATTTCAGTTCTTTCGGAAAGGATGTCTGGCCGGTGCTCAAACCGATGATTGCCGGCTGCGTGCCGTATTATGTCCTGGTTTGGCTCGTGTCTTATTATCTGGTCAAGAAGGCTTTGGACAAGGTTTCGGAACACCGTCGGAAAAACAGGGTTAGATTGTGAGGGAAGAAGATGATTGTCGGTATCGGCTGCGATTTGGCAAATATAAATCGTTTTGAGAAAGCGCTGGCGAAGTTTGGCGGACGTTTTGTCAACCGGGCCTTTTCCGAAAGGGAAAAGGCGGAACTGGCGCGGCGGGAACGGTTGTCGCCGAAAGAACACGCCTGTGCGGCGGCCAAACGATTTGCCGCCAAGGAAGCCTGTACCAAGGCGCTGGGAACCGGTTTCCGCGACGGGATATTTATGCGCGACATTGAAATTGTTCATCAGCCGAGCGGCAAGCCCGAGCTGTATTTGCAGAACGGTGCCCGCCGGCGGCTGGAGGAAATCTGCGGCGGAGCCGCATTTAAAATCCATGTGACGATGACCGACGATTATCCCTGGGCACAGGCCTTTGTAATTATTGAGATTATTTAAACTTTGGGGTTGATATAATAAAAATAATCGCTAGTATGTAAGACATTGTTTTAGAAAAGGGCATCATTCATGTTTTTCTCTAAAATAATAAGAATAAAAACAAAGAATTATGAGGAAGAAAGATGGAGAAAGAAGAGAGCCTGGCCGATACTGTCAAAACGGTGTTTTATGCGGTTGTCATCGCGATTTTAATTCGCACGTTTTTGTTTGAACCGTTCAAAATTCCGTCGGGTTCGATGTATCCGACCTTGTATGTCGGCGATTATCTGTTCGTTTCCAAATATACTTACGGTTATTCCAAACATTCGCTGCCGTTTTCGCTGCCGCTGTTTAACGGACGCATATGGGAAGACATGCCGCAGCGCGGCGATGTCGTGGTCTTTAAGTTTCCGCAGGACAACAAGACCGATTTCATCAAACGCATTATCGGCCTGCCCGGCGATAAGGTAAAAATGAGCGGCGGCCGCCTGTATATCAACGGCAAGGCCGTTTCCCGCGAAGATGCGGGAGATTTCGTCATTCGTGATGAAGGCGGCAATGCCGAGCGTTTCCATCAGTATACCGAAACGCTGCCGGAGGGATTTAAACATACGATTATTGAAATTTCCGATAAGGAAAATGCCGACAATACGCTTGAGGTGACAGTGCCGCAGGGAAGTTTCTTCGTAATGGGCGACAATCGCGACAAGTCTAACGACAGCCGTTTTGACGTCGGTTTCGTGCCGTTTGAAAATCTGGTCGGCAAGGCGCGTTTTCTGTTTTTCTCACATAATGACGAGGGCGCATGGTACAAGCCCTGGACCTGGCCGAAGAAAATCCGCTGGGAACGTCTGTTTGACAAAATCAAATAGTTTTACTGCGAACCTTGACAGAGGAAAGCGGAATGGAAAATTTGCAGAAACTTGAAAAAATTCTCGGTTATGAGTTTAAGAACAAACAGCTGCTCCGACAGGCGCTGACTCACAGCAGCTATTCGTCGCGGCTGAGCGAAAATTACGAACGGCTGGAGTTTTTGGGCGACAGGGTGCTGGGGCTGACGATTGCGGCACTTTTGTATAGGATGTTTCCCAATGAGCCGGAAGGCAGCCTCTCGCAGCGGCATACCGGTCTGGTTAACAAGGACTGCGTTTCCGAAACGGCGCGGCGGCTTGGTTTGGACAGGTTTGTCATTGTTGCCAACGAGGAAATCCGCGAGAACGAAAACGTGCTTTGCGATGTCTGCGAAGCGGTCATCGGCGCCATATTTATTGATGCCGGCTGCGAGCAGGCGGTCGAATTTGTCAACGAACATTGGAAAGAACTGATAGACAAGAATGTGGCGCCCCCGAAAGACGCCAAGACGCTGTTGCAGGAAACGGCGCATAATTTGGGATTGGGCGTGCCTCAGTACAGGCTGGTCAGCCGCGAAGGCAGCGAGCATGAGCCTTTGTTTCATATGGAAGTCGTTTTTCCCGGAGGCACGGCCGAAGCGGGGAGCGGCCGCAACAAAAAGCTGGCCGAACAGGAAGCGGCAGCCAAAATGCTGGCAAAGCTGGGTATTAAAAATGGCTGATGCGTTTTCTTCTCAGACGCGCTGCGGTTTTGTGGCCCTCATCGGGGCGCCGAATGCCGGAAAGTCGACGATAACCAATAATTTTGTCGGCTCCAAGGTGTCGATTGTGTCGCCGAAAGTGCAGACGACCCGCACATTGGTCAAAGGCATCGGCATTTATGACAATACGCAGATAATTTTTCTGGATACGCCGGGAATCTTTAAGCCCAAGCGCCGGCTTGACCGCGCGATGGTCGCTTCGGCCTGGAGCGGGGTGGGCGACGCTGACATAACGGTTCTGGTCGTTGACGCTCGCCGCGGTTTTGACGACGAAACGCAGTCGATTGTCGCCAGGCTTAATAAGAACAAAATTGAAGCGGTACTGGTTCTGAACAAAATTGATTTGGTTCAAAAGGAAAAGCTGTTGGAGCTGAGTGCTAAAATCAATGCGGCCGGAAAATTCAGAGAAACGTTTATGGTTTCGGCGCTGACCGGCCGCCAGATTGACGAATTTTACAAATATCTGGCCGACAATTTGCCGGTCAGTCCGTGGTATTATCCCGAAGATCAGATTTCGGACATGCCGCTGAAACTTTTGGCTGCGGAAATTGTCCGCGAAAAGCTGTTTTTGTTTCTGCGGCAGGAACTCCCGTATGCGCTGACGGTTGAACCCGAGTTGTGGGAGCGGCGAGAAGACGGTACGGTTCGGGCCGAAATCACGATTTATGTCGAGCGTGACAGCCAGAAGATAATTGTTCTGGGCAAGGGCGGCGCAATGATTAAACGCATCGGTCAGGCGGCGCGCCGGGAAATTGAGGAGCTGCTGGAAGAGCGGATTCATCTTTTCCTGTTTGTAAAAGTCCGCGAGAACTGGGGAGACGATCCGGCCCGCTATGCGGATTGGGGACTTAATTTCAACGCCTGAGATTTTTTGTTTGCTTTTCGTGTCGTTTTTTCGGGTGGCGATAATTATATCTTTGCCGAAGGAGGTATGAAATGAGAAAAGGTCTGATTTTAACGGCCGGTTTATGGCTGGCCGCCTGTACTCCGAAAACAGAAAGCGTTTGCGGCGTGTATCAGGGGACGCTGCCGGCGGCGGATGCACCGGGAATCGAAACCACGCTGACTTTCGGCGAAGACAATCAGGTGTCGCAACGGCTGGTGTACATCGGCAAAAAGGACGGCATTTTTACCGACAGGGGAACTTTTTCGGCGGACGGCGGTATTGTCGCGGTAACGCTTTCCGGGGAAGAACCTTCCTATTATCGGCTCGAGAGGGGGCAGCTGCGCCGTCTTGATATGGATATGCAGCCTGTGGAAGGGCCTTTGGCGGATTATTATATTCTGAAAAAAGTTAAAAGCTGTCGGTAAGACAAAAATAAAGGCGGTTCCATCATTGGTAGACAGAAAAACATGTAGTTTCATTAATAGTTGACTCTTCCGACAAATCAGTGTATCCTGATATTCAGATATGGACTTCAATTCTGAACTTTCGGGAGAACGATCATGCGAAATCTGCTTCTATCTTCTGCAACTCTACTGCTGGTACCGGCCGTTTCCATGGCCGCTCCCGGTTTCATCACATATACACACACAGACACACCTATTGAGTTGAAGCCCATATCCGACCTTTCCTCTTCCCTTAAACTCGCCTCAATCTGTTTTCTCGGCGTCGGCGACTGTGATCCCAATGCCGGGTTCGGAACCGGGGACGATTATGGCATGGATACGGTTCAGCAATGTCTGAATGAGGGATATACCAAACAGAACTGCAATTCGGTGCAGACGGTTGACGGTGTTTGTCCGTATAATTCCGCCTACGGGCTTGGATGCAAATGCGCTCCTAATCTGGTAAGCTGTCCGGCAGGGCAAACCGGGGTCGGAGAGAGCTGCGGCGGCAAGTACGTTTCCTGTCAATGCGATCCGGCACTGGTCAGTTGCGTCTCAAATCAGGTCGGTCAAGGCGCTTCCTGCGGCGGCAGATATGAAAGTTGCGGCTGCAAGCCGGAATATAAATATACTTCATCCAACTGTTCTTATCCGCGTTCGGTATCGGGTGCTTCCTGCGGCGGACAATATACCGGCTGCGACTGCCCGTCCGGGGTTGCTGAAGGGCAATACGGCTGCGACGAATATTATCCGTCGCCCTGTTCTTCGGTTTGCAAAAGCGCCAATGCCGACAACTGTCAGAACCGGGAAGCGGTCTCTACGCCGTACGGCTGTGCAGAGTATTGGGAAGACTGTCCGTCCAAATGCAAAACGGCTTATAACGACAATTGTCGGAACCGGACCGAAGTTTCCTGCCAGTTCGGCTGTGCCTCGTATTTTGGGGATTGTCTGTCCAAATGCCAGTCCTGTGAAAACGACAACTGCGGCAATCGTACGGCGGTTGATGCGCCGTATGGCTGCCAAACTTACTGGAGCGACTGTTCATCGAAATGTCAGACGGCTTATCCGGACAATTGCAGAAACAAAACGGCGGTTATCGGTTCCTGTCCGGCAAATGCAACCTGTTCCTACTTTTCCGACTGTTCCTCCAAAATCAGTTCCTGGAACTGTAACGACGGGTATGTTAAGTCCGGTAATGAGTGCGTTGCCGAAAAGAAAGGCACTTGTGAGGATTACGGATATTCTTCGACGGAGCCTTTGGGAAAGAAGTGTAAGACCAGATGGGAGCCCGAACTGTCAACATTCTGCTATACGGACGATTGCAAGCAATGTCAGGTGAACTTGAATTGTGTCAATGGCTGCGCCAAATATAACATGCCTGAAAATATGATAGATATTTACGGTTGTCCGAGGGTTTGCGTTTCCTGCAACAAGGCGCCGGTAACGAAGCCGGATTGCGGTTCACAGTCGCTGATATCGTGCAACGGAACTTATTACTGTTGCGAGCCGCGTTTTGCCAGCTGTTATTATACGACGCCGCATGACGGTCCGAACGGAACGACAACTTATGTATGTTCTATGGCCGGTCAGGTGTCAAGCAGCATTGACGGCGTTGTTGAGGGTGTTACGCCGGTTGAGGGTGTTACGATAGTTCCTTAGCCGTCGGCTGCGTGATTATAAAATCCGTCCTTTTTCAAGGACGGATTTTTTTATAACCAGCGTTTTAAAATTTGGCACGACATTTGCATAGGTGTATTCAACGAAAGAAATTATCCAAACGATTGGGGAGAATATAATGGATAATACGAAATACATAGCCTTGTCGCGTCAGATGGCTTTGTGGAAGCAGATGGACATTGTTTCCAACAACATGGCCAACATGAACACTTCCGGCTACAAACAGGACGACGCGATATTTGCTTCGTATCTGACGCAGACCAAAAATGCCGAGGGGTTCGGCAGGGTTCCCGTCTATTTTACGCAGGATTTCGGAATGTATAAGGATTTCAAGGAAGGCGCCATTGTCCATACCGGAAATACTTTCGATCTGGCTTTGCAGGGGGACGCTTTCTTTGCGATTGAAACGCCGGAAGGCGAGAGATATACGCGCAAGGGTCAGTTTCAGCTTGACGCCGACGGACAGCTGGTAACCAGCGAGGGGTATGCCGTTATGTCTGAGAACAACGAGCCTTTCTTTATTGCACCCGGCGAGACCGAAATTTCGGTTGCGGAAAACGGCGAGGTCTTTACCGAAAACGGCGTTATCGGGCGGATTAAGACTGTTTCGTTTGCCAACAATCAGAAACTTTTAAAAGTTGCCGACACGATGTTTGAGAATACGGCCGGGAATATGATGCAGCCGGCGGCAAATGCCAAAGTGGTTCAGGGTGCCGTCGAAAAGTCGAACGTCGATCCGATTACGGAAATGACCAAGATGATTAAACTGCAACGCTCCTATGAGATGGTTCAGTCAATGATTGACGAGGAGCATGACCGGATTTCGAACACTATCAGCACTTATTCGCAATTAGCTTAAGCAAGGGGAAAAGAAAATGAGATCATTAGCAATCGGCGCAACGGGAATGCTGGCACAGCAGACCAACGTGGACGTTATTTCCAACAACATCGCCAACATGAACACTACGGCCTATACGAAAAGAAGAGCCGAATTTAACGATCTTCTGTATCAGAACATTATCCGTCCGGGTTCGGCGTCGACGTCTTCCGACACGATTGTGCCGTCCGGCATTCAGCTGGGTCTCGGTGTCAGAACCGCCGCCGTTTACCGTATTACCGACGGTACCAGCCTGACCAATACCAACAACACGCTGGATCTGGCTATTCGCGGCCGCGGCTACTTTCAGATTGAGCTGCCGGAAGGCAAGGGGACGGCTTATACCCGCGACGGCGCCTTTCAGCGCAACGGCGACGGTGTTATCGTGACGCATGACGGTTATGTGGTTCAGCCGGAAATTACCATTCCCGACGACGCGGTTGAGATTTATGTCAACAATTCGGGCGAGGTTTGGATTAAGCAGGACGGCGAAACCGATGAAACCAACGTCGGACAGCTGGAACTGGCGACGTTTCCGAACGAGGCCGGACTGGAAGCCATGGGACAGAACCTGTTTCTGGAGACCGAAGCTTCCGGCGCGCCGATTATTGACAATCCGGACACCGAATCTTTCGGTTCGGTTCTGCAGGGCTATCTGGAAACTTCGAACGTCAATCCGGTGGCCGAAATTACCGAGCTGGTCTCGGCGCAGCGCGCTTATGAGATGAACTCGAAAATCATTCAGACTTCCGACCAGATGCTCAGCACGATTACGTCGCTGAGATAACGGACGGATGTCAGGGGGAGTTATGATGAAATTCTTTTTAGCCGCAGTTTTGATGTTATGCCGAATTAGTATGGCAAGTGCAGAGAATCTGCTGATTGTGGGGGAAGATGAAATCAGGCAGGCAATTGAAAAGGAATTTGTCGAGCAGGGACAAAATCAGGCGCTGGATGTGGAATTTTTTGGTGGGCAAACCGTCTTTCATATCGAAAATGCTCAAAAAGCTAAAATTCTGGTCTCTGGTCTGAAAACGGACGAATTGCAGAACCGTTTTTCGTGCAATGCGGAAATTTTTGCCGACGGCAAGTCCTATGCCCGGACGAACATTACCGGCCGCTATTTTCTGCTGAGCGAGATTTGGGTTCCGTCACAGAATATTCAGAAAGGCGAAGTCATTGCTCCCGAAATGCTGAAGCAGATTACCGTCCGGCAGAACCGGATCAAGCCGAGTTTTGTTACCGATAAGGAGCGGCTGGCCGGCAAGGAAGCCAAAAAGCTGCTGAAGGAAGGCAAAATTGTCATGGACAGGGATATAGGCAATCAGGTGCTGATTAAAAAAGGCGACGTCGTAACCGTGGTTTACCGAACCGACAAGATGCAGATTACGGCCAAGGTTGAGGCTTTGGGCGACGGCGGCAAGGGTGACAAAATCGAGATGCTTAATCCGAAAAGCAAGAAAACGCTGTTCGGCCGCGTTATTGACAAAGATACCGTAGAAGCGGAAATCCAATAGAAGGGGACTATTGACATGAACAACAACCAAAATTTTGCGAAGATGACGGCAGTTTTGCTGATGGCAACGGCCCTGAGCGGCTGCAACGCCTGGAGCCGCATCAGAAACATCGGCGCAGAGCCGCCGCTGACCCCGATTGAGAATCCGGTGACGGCGCCCAACTATCAGCCGGTGTCGATGCCGATGCCCGAACAGCCGGAACATTATGCCGGCGCCAATTCGCTGTGGCGCGCGGGGTCTTCAGGCTTTTTCAAAGACCAGCGGGCTTCCAAGGTGGGCGACATTATTACGGTTAACGTTTCGGCTTCGGATGCGGCCAAGCTGGAGAACGAAACCGAACAGACCCGCGACAACAACTCGGATACGGTCGGCGTGAGCAGATTGTTCGGTTATGAGGAATATGCCAAGGATTATCTGCCGGATTCCGTTATTCCGGCCAACCTGGTTGACGTTCAGTCAGATCATGACGTTTCCGGCGAAGGCAAAATCGACCGCAGCGAGAAAATCGACGTGACTATGGCGGCGATTGTTACGCAGGTGTTGCCGAACGGTAATCTGGTTATTGAAGGCACGCAGGAAATCCGGGTCAACTACGAGCTTCGACAGCTGACCGTCAGAGGTATTATCCGCCGGGCGGACATTTCTTCCGACAATTCGATTGAGTCGAGCAAAATTGCCGAGCTTCGCGTTTCTTACGGCGGCCAGGGTACGATTTCTGACATGCAGCAGCCCCGATACGGACGCCAGCTGCTGGACATTATCGCGCCGTTCTAAGCGTTTTTGCAAGTTCCCCTATTATTATGTTGACGCTTTTAAAGAAAAAATCTCCCCATTTTTTCTTTATATGCAGAGTTTCCCCAAGCTCTGTATTTTTCCTGAAAGAAAAGTCTGTCTTTTTCCCCTATTATAAGGCAGACTTTTTTCAGGGTATTAACTGAAATTAACTGTTTAAAAAGATAATCGGATAGATTATATATTTTTGTGATAACCCTATAAGTTTTAAGGAAGCTGAGATGAACAACAAAATAGACCAAGTTAAGAATGCTGAAAACGAAGCCGTTATTCTGCTGAATCACGCAATGGCTCTGGCGAAAGCCTCGACCAGCAGCGATGAACTGGAGATTGTTTCGGTTTTGGACAGCAATTTGAAACTTTGGGTGGAAATAGAAACATCACTTAAAAGTGCAAAGAATTTGCTTCCCGAAGATATTAAAACGAACCTCATCAAACTGTCGCGTTTCGTCGAGCGCATGACCCTGTCCAAAGGCAGCAAAATGAGCAAATCCGATTTTGACTGCCTGATTAATATCAATATGCAGATTTCGGAAGGTTTGATTGAGGCGGTCAAAAACAATCTGGCGACGGAAGAAGCCTTCTCGCTGCTGAAATGTGCCATTGATCTGTCGATGGCCCGCGAAAACGGCGACGCTAAAGAACTGGTCAGCGCTTTGGACAACAACATGCAGCTTTGGGTTTATATTAAGACCCTGGCTTCCAAACATGACAATCCGCTGCCGCCGGAAACCAAAAACAACCTGATTAAGCTGGCCGACTATGTTTCCAGCAAAACGCTGGAAATCGGCAAAAATGTCGATGACATCAATCAGAAAACCCTTGATTCGATGATTATGACCAATCTGCAGATTTCCGAAGGTCTGATGACCAAGAGAATTGCCTGTTGAAAGGAACGATAGTTAAAAAATCCCCTCAGCTGAGGGGATTTTTTGTGGTGCTTTAGAACTGTGCTTGACAGGCAAATCCATAGAGTTTTGTACTGTCATTAGTACAGTTGTCTGAAGACCATGTGTTTCCACCTGCCCAACAATGTCCATAGCCTGTAGAACTTAAAAATTGACAATCCGTTGAACCAGATCCATGACCATAAATTTGGCAAAAATAATCACCTTTTGCTATTTCCCAATTTAAATCTCCGGCTGTTCTTTCGGAACAAGATAATGTTGCTGTATCAGAACTTGCTAAACTACTTCCGGCAATAACTATTCCATGTTTTTGGGAGGAATCTACGTATACTATTGTTCCTATACCGATTCCTCGTTCGTCGTAATAGATATCGCCAATCTTGTAGGTACGAAGTGTTTCCTCATAGCCCGGGCAGTAGACTTGAGTATTGTCGAGCGGGCATTTGAGGATGGTTTTTCCGGAACAGTCGGCGGCGGTTTTGGTGTAGCCGAGATCGGCGCAGGACGGCGTCTTAATGCAGGTCTGCGCCGCCGCCGGGGCTGCCGTCAGAAGCATAACCGCCGCCGCGGTCGTCAGTAAGTTTGATTTCTTCATCGCTTTTCTCCTTTGTCTGTAATCGTTTTTTATCTAACGGCCGCCGAACAGGCATTTTAGGTCGCCGTTACACCAGTAGTTGTTCAGGTCGATTTCCCCGGAATCGCATTCTTCTATGCATTCCTTGCAGCTTAAAAACATCTGCTGCTGTCCGCTCCAGCATTCCGTACTTCCGATTTCGCCGCCGCAGTCGCAGACCGAGAAACCAAGACATTCCTTTACCTTGCGTTTGTATTTCATTACCCCGCAGCTCTTGCAGCCTTC